>Ga0209482_1000004_pt1 | contig 284643 bp, 281 predicted proteins | sample CoawatmetaG10DNA_FD_187512 | JGI IMG/M metagenome (GOLD analysis project Ga0209482, IMG submission 187512) | Marine microbial communities from the West Antarctic Peninsula - Coastal water metaG104-DNA (SPAdes) (version 2) | ecosystem: Environmental > Aquatic > Marine > Coastal ...
GCGGGGTCACGGGCAGCGGGACAGCGATCACCGGAGCGGTGGCGGGGGGTGTGGCCGCCGCCGCAGCGCTGCGGAGCCCGACGATCGTCCGTTCCGCTTCGGCATGGTCGGCGCGTAGCGCTTCGAGATCGGCGGTCAGGTTCGCCGCGCGGCTATGCGATGCCCGCAACTGGTCTTGCGCCTGTTCATGATAAGCGGTGAAGCTTTCCGATTGCTCCCGCACCCGGCGCTTCCACTTTTTCGGGCTTGGCGCGCTGACATACCCCAGCAACCACCCGCCGAGGAGCACAGCCGCAAGTACGATGAACTGTTCCGGTGTCGTGAACAGCATGACCTTTGCATCCCCCGCCCGAGATTCGTTTCCGCAACGATCCTGCCGTTAACCACGGCTGGGGGCAAGCGTGCTGACCGGCGGGCCTTAGTGCTTGAACGCGTCCGAGATCGAGCAGGCGGCGGGGCCCAGAATCACCACGAACAACGTCGGCAGGATGAACAGGATCAGCGGGATCGTCATGATCGCGGGCAGGCGCGCGGCCTTCTCTTCGGCGCGCATCATGCGTTCGTTGCGGAACTCGGCGGAGAGCACGCGGAGCGCCGAGGCAAGCGGCGTGCCGTACTTTTCGGTCTGCACCATCGTCGTGACGACGCCCTTTACGGCATCGAGCTTCACGCGCTGCGCCAGGTTTTCGAAGGCCTGACGGCGTTCCGCGAGGAAACCCAGCTCGATTGCGGTGAGGGTGAATTCATCGCCCAGCTCGGGATAGGCTTTGCCCAGTTCGCGGGCGACGCGGTTGAATGCGGCGTCGACGGTCAGTCCCGCTTCGGCACAGATCACCAGCAGATCGAGCGCGTCGGGCAAGCCCTTCTGGATCGCCAGCGACCGTTTGCTGATCTTGTTGTTCAGATAGAGGTCGGGCGCTTTGTACGACAGGATGAAGTTGGCGGCGACCAGGCCATAGGCTTTGATCGGCGTCCAATTCGCGAACATCTCGGTGCCGTAGACCACGTACAGGCCAAACACGCCCCAGGTCAGCGGCAGAACGAGGCGGCCGAAAATCACCGCCACCGCATATTCCTTGGAGCGGATGCCGGCTTGCATCAGCTTGATTTGCGCCGCCTTGACCTGGCTGTCCTGCAGCACTTTCAGCGAGGAGAGCAGCGCCTTGATGCGGTCGGTCGTCTCATTCTTGGTGACCAGCTTGGCGCGGCGCTTGGTCGAGGCGGTAATGCCCGCCTTCAACTGTTCGCGACGGTCGTTGAGCGCCTTGACGCGCTTGGTCATCGGGTCGCGCGAGGTGGTGACCGCATAGATCGCCAGCAGCACCATGAAGGCAGCAACGCCGGCCAACAGCGTCGCGACGGTATAGACGTCGACGCCAAGGATGACGGGACCAGCGGGGGCGGTGGGGTTCATCGCATCAGATCTCGAAATTGACCATGCGGCTCATGATGAACGCGCCGATCCCCATCCAGATCAACCCGCCGCCGCCTGCCACCATCAGGCGTTGGTCGACGAAGAAGTTCTGCATGTAGCTGGCGTTGATCATCCAGATCAGGCCGAACACGATGAAGGGCAGCGACCCGACGATATAAGCGGACGCCTTGGATTCGGACGACATCGCCTTGATCTTCAGCTTCATCTGGCCGCGCATGCGCAGCACGGTCGCCAGGTTGGACAGCGTCTCGGCCAGATTGCCGCCGGTTTCGCGCTGGATCGCGATGGTGATGCAGAAGAACTGGAATTCGGGCGTTCCCAGCCGGTCAGCCGTATCCTGAAGCGCTGCGTCCATCGTCCGCCCGATCTTCATCTTGTCGGTGATGTTCTTGAACTCGACGCCGACCGGGCCATCGACCTCCTGCGCGACGACTGCGATCGTCTCGGTAATCGGCAGGCCCGAGCGCAGACCGCGCACCAGCAGCTCAATGGCGTCGGGAAACTTGGCGGTGAATTTGGTGATCCGCCGCTTGATGAAAAAGCCGACCACCATATGCGGCAGACCGGCCCCGACCACCAGACCGAGCAGCAAGGCCAGCAAGATCGGCAGGCGCAAAACGATCAGCACCAACGCGACGCCCAGGACAATGCCCAAGGTCGCGATGCCATATTGCCCAACGGTCCAGGTCTTGCCCGTCATCGCCAGGCGCTGTTTGAGGAGCGCGGGGCGCGGGATGAAGCGCATTGCCGCTGCATCCATGCGGTTGTTCCGTGCGGTTGCGATGCGGCGCATTTGCGCATCCACCAGCACGTTGGCGGCATCGCTATGGCGTGCGCGCAGGGCCGCCATCCGGCGCGTGCGGGCGCGCTCGGCATTGGGGCCCGCAAAGGCGAACGCCATCAGCGCGAGCACGACCAGCGCACCTGCACCCAGCGAAAGGACCGGCATCAGTTCCATGAGGCCTATCAAGCGCTCCGCTTCGTTACGACGGCGTTTACGCCGCAAGGTTTTGCCATGATTTTTTGCGAGATCACTTCTTCTTGGCGGGGCGTGAAATCAGCGATTTGAAATCGAATTTCCCCATCAAAGACGTGCCTTTGGCCGCGCCCTTCTTCTTGGTTGCGCTGTCGATCGGTTCGGCCGAGTCGCCCACCGCCATCAACTTCGTCGCCAGATCGACGATCGGTACGATCGTCTTCGAGCCCTTGCCGGCCTCGGTCATCGGCTTGCCGAGCTTTGCCGATTGCGCCGCGAGTTTCTGGTCGAAGGGGACCAGGAAGTCGATTTTGCGTTCGATCGATCCTTCGAAATCCTTGCGGCTGATTTCGAGCTGCGCGGTCGGCTGGACGCGATTGGCGACCACCACGACTTGCGTCTGCGGCGCGTTGGATTTCATCCATGACAGGATCCGGATCGTGTCGCGCGCGGCGGCGAGCGTCAGTTCGGTGACGATCACCGCCACCTGAATGTCGGTTATCAAATGCGGATGCTGCACCAGCATGTTGCGCGGCAAATCGACCACGGTGCATTCGAACGCGGAGCGCATTTCCTCCTGCAATTGATAGAACGCGCCGCCATCGGTCATGATCGGCGAGTTGATCGGTGCCTCCGCCGACAGCACGGAGAGCATTTCGCTCGACTTGACCATTGCGCGTTCGATGAACAAGCCATCGATGCGGCTGGGATTTTCGATCGCGTCGGTCAGGCCGCGACCCGGCTCTAGGTCAAGCGACAACGCGCCCGTGCCGAAATGCACGTCGAGATCGAGCAAGGCCGTCGTCCGCGCGCCCTTTTCGCTCAGCACCCACGCCACACCCGTGGCGAGGCTGGAAGCGCCGACGCCGCCGCGCGCGCCGATGAACGCGGTGGAGATATGCGGACGTTCAGTGCCCGTGTCCGAAACCTTGGGCGCATTCAGCACCGTCTGGGCATGGGTGAACGCATCCCGCAGCATGTCGGGATTGAGCGGTTTGAGCAGATAGTCCTGGATGCCGCTCACGATGAGATCGCGGTACAGCCTGACGTCGTTGACCTGGCCGGCGGCGATGACGACGGTGCCGGGCTCGCACACTTCGGCCAGCGCATTGATGTCGTTGAGCGGATCGCCGCTTTCGGAGAGATCGACAAACAGGATTTGCGGGCTCGCGGAAACCGACAGCGACTGTACCGCGTTGCGCAGGCCGCCTTTGTTCACCTTCTCGGGTGCCCAGCCCATTTCCACCGCGATCGGACGCAGCGTCTCGGCGGCGGTTTCGTCGCAGACATAAGCGGCAAAGGGATCGCGCAAGCCGATACGCGCTGGGTTGAAGGGCGCATTCATTACTTGCCTCCGGTGCTTTCCGTCTTGACCGTCGTGCCGCCAGCACCGGTCGGTGCCGCCTTGCGGTAGCTTTCGATTGCCTTGGCCGAGGCCAATTGGTCGGCGACCGCGCTGCCGCCCTGGCCGCGCACGAGGTCCGCCGGATTGGCGACCATCGCGGCGAGGTTGGCGTTCATCGCGCAGCCGTGGTTGGAGGAGGTATTGGCCTCATATTCGGTCGAGGTGTCCCGGCTGTAGTCGGGGCAGCCCGGCACCGTCGCCTTTGTGCGGCTGACGATGACGCGCGCCATGCCGGGCGTAACGGCCGCACCGACCAGTGGTGCCTCGTCGGACACTAGCAGGCCGTAACGCGACGCTTCGCGGGCGATATCGTCCTTTACGCCGCCACTCGAAGGTGTGGAATTCTCGACCGCGACCTTGTCGCCATAGCCGACCCGCAACGATGCCATCCACCCGGCGAGGCGCTGCGCTTCGCCCGGGGCGAGGCCGTCGCCGCTCGTTGCGACGTCAATGGCATAATCGGCGCGGCTGACGACCGGCTGATGCACCGATTCGAGTCCGCGATTTTCCGTGCCGACGCACGCAGACAGCGCCAACGCCGGAAGCAGGCCGGTCGTGATCGCACGCACATATTTGTTCATGATCATGTCCCTCGGCCCTTAATTGATGTCGAAACCGGGTGCGGCACTCGCGCCCTTTTTGGTTTGGCTGGATGGTGGCGTGAAGGCGGCGGGCGCATCGCGACGGCGATCGACCGGCGACCCCGGTATGGGGTCGGGCGCGACCGGTGCCGGAGCCGCCGCCCCGAGCGAAGGCTGCGCAGTGGGAGCCGGAGCCATGGTCGGCTTCGGGCGGTCGCCGCCGGTGGTGCCGCCGCCAAGCTGACCCATGAAGACACGACCAAGGTCGGTCGGGGCCTTATAGCCGTCGGTTGGCAGGACGATGTCATTGGCGTTGACCGGTTTCACGAGATACGGCGTGATCACGATCACCAGCTCGGTTTCATTGCGCTGGAACGCGTTGGAGCGGAACAACGCGCCGACGATGGGCATGTCGCCAAGCGCGGGTGCCTTGTCGATCGAGTTGTTGTGATTGTTTTGCAGCAGGCCCGCGATCATCATGCTCTGACCCGAGCCGAGCTCGACGGTCGTCTCGGCCCGCCGTGTCGTCAGCGCTGGAATGCTGACGCCGGAAAGCGTCACCGAACCCTGCGACGACAGCTGCGACACTTCGGGACGGACATGCAGCGAAATGCGCCCATCGGCCAGCACCGTCGGAGTATAGGACAGGCTCACGCCATATTGCTTGTAATCGACCGAGACCGCGCCCAGCCCCTGCGAGATCGGGATCGGGAACTCGCCGCCCGCGAGGAACGAACCGGTTTCGCCGGAAATGACCGTGATGTTCGGATTGGCAAGCGTCGAGACCTGGCCGTCGCGCTCCCCCAGATCGAGCGAGGACAGCAGGTCCATCCCCAATGCATGGCCGGCGAGGCCAAGCGTCGTGCCCATGCCGGTCGCGGCAGGCTGGGTGAAGACGGTTTGTCCCGGAAGCGAACCGTCGGCGTTGATGATGCCGCTGCCGATCGTTCCCGGTGCCGTCGCAATCGTGCCCTGGCGCCCTTGGGTGATGCCGAACAGCGTGCTGCCGGAGCCACGGCTGGTGAGGTTTACGCCGATATTCTTGACGAAGCTGCGGCTGACCTCGGCGATGCGCACCTGCAAATTGACCTGCAAGGGGGTTGCCGCGCGCAAGCGGTTGATCACGCCGACCTTCAGCGCCGCATCGGGGCCGATAGCGACGCCAGGATTGAGCAGCGCGGTAACGAGGCGCTGCGCTGCCGCGCTGTCCTCGGGAGAGGACACCGTGCCGGTGAGCACTGCGATTTGACCGGCGGTCGTCACCTTGATGTCGCTGTCGGGCATGGCGAGCTTCACCATCCGGTCGATCGAGGACAGGTTCTGGCTGACGCGGATGTTGGCGGCGTAAATCACCGTGCCGCTTGCCGAGGTCGCGAAGATCGTCGATTCGCCGGAATCCTTACCGAACAGGTGGATCTGATGCGGGTTGTTTACATAGACGTCGGCCACGCCAGGGTTCGAAACCCACACGTCGCTGACGTTCGCGGGCAAGTTGATCAATTCGCCTTGCCCGGTCGACAGCACGACCTCGGTCGTCGGACGCACCGTACCCGTTGGGGCCGCACCGACATGGGTGACCGGACGTTGCCCGCTGCGTGCAGGCGCGGGCTTCGCCTGAAGTTTGGCACCCGCCGCCAGGGCGGTGACCGGCGCACTGCCGACCAGCGCGGTGATGACCGTCGCCGACAGGATGCGGTGCAGAGCGGTTGCGCTACGCATTATTTCTTCCCCCCAAGGGCGACATCGGTCACCGCATTGCCGCGTGCGACGCGGATTACGGGGCCGGTACCAGCCCCCGGAAACGTTCCGGTGCCCGGCGCGCCACCGGGTGCCGAGGTATCAGCAGGCTTGCCCGGAACCGTGCTGCGTTGAAAACGCGAGACGTCGGCCCCGGTCACCATCGTCCCGCCACCGGTCGCGGGGGTGCTGGCGATGCGGGTCAGCATCGCCTTTTCCGCTTTGGGGTCGTCGGGCATGGATACGTCGCCGCTGGCGATGGCCTGTTCGAGTTCGCTGCTATTGTCGGCGATCGAGCGCAGCGACAGCGACAGCGAGCCGAGCGTCTGTGCGACCGCGATTTGTTCGGCGATCTTCGGCGTCGCTTCGATCGTCACGTTGGAAAAGGTGCGCACGACGGCTTTGCCGTCTTCGCCGACACCGTTGTCGGTGCGCTGGTCGGTGGCGAGCACGCGCAGGTTGCGCATGATCGTCTCGGCCGCCTTGAGCGGCGGGCCATCGCCGCCACCGGGGACGGTCTGCGTCAGGATCAGGTCGATACGGTCGCCGGGGAACACGAAACCGGCCACGCTGGTCTGCGTCTGTACCGGTACGGTTACGGCGCGCATGCCCGGGCCGAGGGCGGCGGCGAGGAAGCCACGATCGCCCGGCTTGACCAGCGCGCCCTGGGTCACCGGCTGACCGGCGGTGATCGCGTTGCGCACGACCGTGCCCATCAGCGAGCGCGGATCGAAGCCGCCCTTCTTGATGTAATAGGCGTTCTCAACCAGCTCCTTCGGCCATGGCTGATATTTCAGCGAGGTCGCGTCGAGGATGGTGCCGACAGGGAGCGCCTTGGTTGCGACCAGCACTTCCGGGCCGTTTGCGACCGGAGCCATCGCCACCGCATTGGCTTGCGGTGCCGGGCTGCCAATGATCAGCGATCGTGCCATGAACGCTGTGATCGCGGCAACGATCAGCGCACCCACCAGCAGAATGACCTTGCGACTATCCATCTTAGACCTTTCGGACGCGGGCAATTGAGCCCGCGTTAAGCATTCACACCAAAGTGGTTAAAAAGCGGTTCACGCAGTGTAATCAGCGCGGCAATTGCGATGGCAACGCCGTAAGGAACCTCGATTTGCGCGGTGCGATGCCGCAGCGCGCGCTCGATCAGCAGGATCACGGTCAGCGCGCCGCCGAGCAGCGACATCACGATCAACATCCAGGTCAAGGCGACCGGGTCGAGCAGCCACAGCGCCAGCGCGCCGATCATCTTGACATCGCCGCCGCCCATCCAGCCGAAATGAAAAGCGGCAACGAAGGCCGCGAACACCAGCAGCGCGACGCCCACTTGCTCGGCAATCGCCATCCAGCCCAGGGCGTTCGCCCACCACCATAACGGGGCGAGCAGCGCGATGGCGGCGTTTTTCCAATTGGCGATCTCGCGCGTGCGTGCGTCCTGAATCCCGGCCGAAACCAGGAGCGCCGCCAGCACCAGCAGCAACATCGTTGACAGATTGATCCCACCCATGAGGAAAGGTGTAGACGGCGGGCCTTTCAAAACCGTAACCATCGTCCATGGTTTCCCCTCAGCTTTATCGTCGCGCGATTCCTGCGGCTGCGCGGATCACCCAATGGTCCGCTCCCGATGGCTGGGCGCTGCGGCGCTTTGACTGGGGCGTCGAGGGACGACCGCGCGGTCGGATGCTATTTCAGGGCGGGCGCGGCGATATCTTCGAGAAGTATCTCGAGGCGTTTGCGCACTGGCATGCGCTCGGCTGGTCGATCACGTCGTTCGATTGGCGCGGGCAGGGCGGGTCGGGGCGGCTGTCGCCCGATCCGCATGTTGGGCATGTCGACGATTTTCAGCAGTATATCGATGATTTTCGCGCCTTCTGGGCGGATTGGGTCGCAGAGGATGCCGGGCGCGAGGGCGGACCGCATGTTGCGCTGGGCCATTCGATGGGCGGGCATTTGCTGTTGCGCGCGCTGGCCGAGGGCGCGGCGCAGCCCGATGCCGCCGTTCTGATCGCCCCGATGCTGGGGCTGCACAGCCCGGTTGGCGCGACGCTTGGCGAACGGCTCGCCCGTATGCTTGGCGGTGTGGGCAATACGGCACGGGCGGCCTGGCGCGGGAATGAGCGGCCCGCCACCACCGAAACGCGCCAGGCCCTGCTCACCAAGGACACCGATCGCTATGAAGACGAAATCTTCTGGCAATCGAGCAAGCCCGAATTGCTGCTTGGGCCGCCGAGCTGGCGCTGGGTGATCGAGGCGTTTGCCTCGACCCGGCGGCTGCGCGTCGATCCGCGTTTGAAGACGCTCGGCGTGCCGTTGCTGTTCGTCATTGCCGATGACGATAAACTGGTCGATCCCAAGGCCGCGCTGAAGATCGCGGCAAAGGTGCCGGATGCGCGGGTGGTGCGCTTCGGCAAGGAATCGGCGCATGAGATTCTGCGCGAGGCGGATCCGGTGCGCAATCGTGCGATTGGCGAGATCGACATCTTCCTGTCCTCGCGGGCGCAGAGGTAACACCGTGACGCATTATGACGTGGCCATTGTTGGTGCCGGGATTGCGGGCGCAAGCCTCGCCGCCGCGATTGCGCCTTACGCTTCGGTGGTGATGCTCGAGGCGGAGGATCTGCCCGGCTACCATGCGACCGGACGCTCGGCGGCCTTCTGGTCGGAAACCTATGGCGGCCCCGATGTGCAGCCGCTCACCACCGCATCGGGCGCTGCGTTGCGGGGCGGGGGCTTCCTCGCCGATCTCGGCTCGCTCCACATCGGGCGCGCGTCGGATGCGGACCGGATCGACGGCTTTCTGGAGGAATTTGCGGGCAGCAGCGTGGCGCTGCAGCGGGTTGATCCGCGCGCCTACATTCCGGGTTTGCGCGCCGACTGGACGCTGGGCGTGCTGGAGGCGAGCAGCACCTATATCGATGTCGCGGCGCTGCACGCGCATTATCTGGCACAGGCGCGACAGGGCGGGGTGACGCTGTTGCTGTCCGCGCCGCTGCAGCGGGCGCTCCACACCGGTGGTCGCTGGCAAATGGAGACGGGCGCGGGGCCGGTGTCGGCGACGATCTTCGTCAACGCCGCCGGTGCCTGGGCCGATGCGGTTGCAGAAATGGCGGGGGTCGCGCCGATCGGCATCGCTGCGTATCGCCGCACCGTCGTGCAATTGGCGACCAGCCCGGCGGCCCCCGATGCGCTGCCGCATATCGCGGACATTTCGGGGCAATTCTATTTCAAGCCCGAGGCCGGGGGGCGGCTGTGGCTCAGCCCGCATGATGAGACTCCGGCCACGCCCGGCGATGTCCAGCCCGAGGAGATCGACGTCGCCATCGCGATCGACCGGTTCGAACACGTCGTCGATTGGCAGATCACCCGCGTCGAACGGCGTTGGGCGGGCCTGCGCAGCTTCGCGCCCGATCGCTTGCCGGTCTACGGCTTCGCCCCCGATTCGCCCGGCTTCTTCTGGTGCGCGGGGCAGGGCGGTTTCGGCATCCAGACGGCACCGGCAGCGGCCGCGCTGGCTGCGGCGCTGCTTTTGGGCCGCGCGCCCGATCCCAGCGTCGCTGCGATTGATCCTACCCGCTATGCACCGGGCCGCTTCGCGGTGCTGGCGTAACGATATCGCCGTCGCTATCCTTCCCAAACCGACAAACCGGGGAGGTTCGCATGGCACACAAATTCGTGATCGAGCAGAACAAGGCGGGCGAGTATGTCGCCAAGTTCAAATATAACAGCGAACTGATTTGGTGGACCGAGGGCTATTCGAGCAAGGCCGGGGCCAAGAATGCGATCGACTCGGTGCTGAAGAACGGCCCGGGCGCGCCGGTCGAAGAGGCTTAAGCGCGCCTTCCAGCGGCCACCGCGGCATCGCTCGCCAGCCGGTCTGCGCGTTCGTTGTCGGGGTGGCCGGCATGGCCTTTCACCCAGGTCCATTCGACGCGGTGCGGTTTCGCCGCGTCGAGCAGTGCCTGCCACAGATCGGCATTCTTCACCGGCTGGCGCGCGGCGGTTTTCCAGCCGTTCTTCTGCCAGCCTTTGATCCACTTGGTCAGCCCGTCCATCACATAGCGGCTGTCGGTCGATAGCATTACATGGCAGGGGCGTTTCAGCGCGTTCAGCCCCTCAATCGCGGCCATCAATTCCATGCGGTTGTTGGTGGTCAGCGCTTCGCCGCCCGACAATTCCTTTTCGGTGCCGCCTGCGCGAATCAGCGCGCCCCAGCCACCCGGGCCGGGATTGCCCTTGCAGGCACCATCGGTGGCGATTTCGACTTTGGTAAGCTCTTTTACGGTCGCGGTCATCGCGTCCGCTTAACCAGCTCCGGCGCATAATGCGAGAGTCGCCGGACATAAGCGAGCGGGTCCTTGCGCGTGACGAGCGCGTCGGCGGGGGTGTTGAGCCAGTCCCACGCCCGCGACAGCGCGAAGCGGATGCAGGCCCCGCTGGCCAGCGTCGGGAACGCCGCCTGTTCGACCGACGATAGCGGAAAGCGCTGCTCATACCCTGCCGTCAACGCATCGCCGATGGCGGCATCATAGTGCGCCCCCGTGGCATCAAAGGCCCAGGCGCTGTGCATGATCGCCAGATCATACACGCGCAGATCGGTGCAGGCGAAATAGAAATCGATCAGCCCGGATACAGCGTCGCCCCGCATCAGCACATTGTCGGGGAAGAGATCGGCGTGGATGGTCACCGTGTCGAGCGTCGCCTGCGGCCATGCCCCGACAACCCGATCGATCGCAAAGCCGAGGTCATCATACAGGCCGGGCGCGATGGCATCGAGACTGCGCCCGCAGCGCTCGAACAAGGGTGCCCAGGTCTCGACCCCCATGGAATTGGCGCGGGTTTCGGGAAAGTCGGCCAAGGCGGCGTGCATATCCGCCATCGCCACACCCGCCGCGCGCGCCTGCGCTGCGGTGGGGTGCGATACCGACACGCCGGACAGAAATTTGATCAGGCAGGCCGGACGGCCTTCCAGCGTTTGAATCGCGGTGCCGCTGCGGTCCTTGATCGCCGGGGGCACCGGGTTCCCGCGCGCGGCGAGATGATCGAGCAGCGCCATGAAATAGGGCAAGTCGCCGCCCTCGACGCGCTTTTCGTACAGCGTCAGGATGAAGCGACCGGTGGTGGTATCGACCAGATAGTTGGTGTTCTCGACACCCTCGGCGATGCCCTTGGCGGACACCAACTCGCCAACGTCATAGCGCGCGAGGAATTCGGCCAGAACTTCGGCCGATACCGGCGTGTACACGGCCATCGTTCAGGCCGTGGCTTCAAGCCCGCGGGGCAGCTTGAACGAAATCGTCTCGCGCTTCGTTTCCACTTCCCGCTCGGTGACCGTAAACCGCTCGCTCAGGCGATCGACCAGTTCGCGCACCAGCACCTCGGGTGCCGATGCTCCGGCGGTAATGCCGAGTCTCGTAATGCCCTCGACGAAGCTCCAGTCGAGCTCTGCCGCACGCTGGATCAGACGGGCAGGCGTGCCTTCGCGCTCGGCGACTTCGACCAGGCGCACCGAGTTTGAAGAGTTGGGCGCGCCGATCACCAGCATCGCGTCGCAGGCATGGGCAATCGCCTTGACTGCGCCCTGGCGGTTGGCGGTGGCGTAGCAAATGTCCTCGCCGCGCGGCCCCTGGATGGAGGGGAAACGCCGTTGCAGCGTGGCGACCACGTCGGCGGTGTCATCCATCGACAAGGTCGTCTGCGTCAGGAACGCGAGATTGTCGGGGTCAGCGGGCGTATAGCTTTCGGCATCCGCAACAGTCTCGACCAGTGACATCGCGCCTTCGGGCACCTGTCCGAACGTGCCGACCACTTCGGGATGGCCGGCATGGCCGATAAACACGATGTGCCGCCCGAGTTGGACCATGCGTTCGGCCTGGCGGTGGACCTTGGACACAAGCGGGCAGGTCGCGTCGAAAAAGGCGAGGCCGCGTTCCGCCGCCTTGTTCGGCACCGCCTTGGGGACGCCATGCGCGGAGAAGACCACGGGAACCCCGTCGGGAACCTCATCCAGTTCCTCCACGAACACCGCGCCTTTGTCGCGCAGCATGTCGACAACGAAGCGGTTGTGGACGATTTCGTGCCGGACATAGACCGGTGCGCCATATTTGGCGATCGCCAGTTCCACGATCTGGATGGCACGGTCGACTCCCGCGCAGAAGCCGCGCGGTGCGGCGATAATGAGCTCGAGTTTTGGCTTTGAAGCGGTGAACATCTCGCAGGAAGCCTACGCGATTGCTTGCGCGGGCGATAGCCGGTTCCTATGGTGCCGCCGCGTCTGCGCGATAAATCCTAACGCAGGCGATCCCTTTTGCATGATAAGGTGCGTGACCCCGTGACATTCCGGAAATCAGCCATCGCCGCTCTCTCGCTTCCCGTGTTCGCGGCGGTCTTGCTCGGCGGATGTCGGCACACGGGCGACCTTGACGAGACGGGCGGTATCACCGCCGTCCGCACCGCCTGCCCCAGCGTAGCGGTCCCCGCCGGGACTGGCGACATCACGCTGTTCGATCCCGCAACCAGCCACGATGCGACGGCGCTCGACCTCACGGCGGTGCTGACCAATGTGCGCTCGACCTGCACCGATGCAGGCGACGACATTCTGACCACGGTGACCTTCTCGGTCGAAGGGCGGCGGCTGCGCACCGATGGCGCGCGCGACGTGACCTTGCCGTATTTCATCACCGTGGTGCAGGGCGGCAGCGCCGTCGTTGCCAAGCGCCTGGGCCATGCCACGCTGCATTTCGAGCCGGGCCAGCCGCGCGCATCGGTGCAGGGCACGGCCACCGCGACGGTGTCGCGCGCCGCCGCCACGCTGCCCAACGATGTCCGCAAGAAGTTGCTCGAGAAGCGCAAGGCGGGTGGCGAGGACGCTGCGGTCGATCCGCTGACGCGCCCGGAAGTGCGTCAGGCGGTGCTGCGCGCCACCTTCGAGGCTTTGGTTGGCTTCCAGCTGACCAACGACCAGCTGAAATATAACGCGACACGCTGATTGTTGACGCGGTCGGGGCAATGGGTCGTTGACTCGCTTGCTGCGCCGCGTCAAACCGACAGCGTCGATCACGGGCAACCGGGATAGGCACGCGCGGGAGAGCGTCTCGAATGCCGTTTGCGGCATTCTGGACCGCCGAAGGAGCAACCGCCCCGGAATCTCTCAGGCAACCGGACCGCGCGGGCTTGTCGACACTCTGGAAAGCGCACCCGCTTCAGGCGGTGTGCCACCGAAGGGGTAAGCTTGCGGCATCTGCGGCAAGTCAAAGCTCTCAGGTATCCGTGACAGAGGGGGCGGCGGATCATGGACGCTACGGCGTCATGCTGCGTCGTAGACCTCGCACGGAAGGCCCTTATGACCGACGCTGACATTCCCGACGAAATCGCGATCGAGACCTTGCCGCTCGACGCCTGGCATCGCGCCCATGGTGGGCGGATGGTGCCCTTCGCCGGTTATGAGATGCCGGTGCAATATGAAGGCATCATGGCCGAGCATCTGTGGGTGCGCGAATCGGCTGGCCTGTTCGACGTCAGCCATATGGGCCAGTTGCTGTTCCGCTCCGACGAAGGTGCCGATCTGGTCGCCGCGCTCGAAGCAGTGCTGCCCGCCGACATTGCTGGCCTCGGAGAGGGCAAGCAGCGCTATTCGCTATTGTTGGCCGAAGATGGCGGCATCCTCGACGATCTGATGGTCACGCGTCTGCCCGACGCCAATCCGTTCGACATTCAGGGCTTCTACATGGTCGTCAACGGCGCGACCAAGATCGACGATATTGCGCATCTGCTCGAATATCTGCCCGACGACATTGCGCTCAACCATATGGAAGATCAGGCGCTGCTGGCGCTGCAGGGCCCCAAGGCGGTCGCTGCGCTGGCGCGGCTGGTGCCGGGGGTCGAGGCGCTGGTGTTCATGACTGCGGGCGCGTTCGAGTGGAACGGCGTGCCGCTCTGGATCAGCCGCTCCGGCTATACCGGCGAGGATGGTTTCGAGATTTCGGTGCCCGCCGAGAATGTCGAGGCGCTCGCGACCGCGCTTGCCGCCGAGCCCGAAGTCAAGCCGATCGGCCTTGGCGCGCGCGATTCGCTGCGGCTCGAGGCGGGCCTGCCGCTGTACGGGCATGACCTCGACCCAGAGACCACGCCGGTCCAGGCCGATCTCGGCTTTGCTTTGTCGAAGCGCCGCCGCGAGGCGGGTGATTTCATGGGCGCGGCGCGCATTCTGGCCGAGCGCGAGACCGGTGCGATCGTCAAGCGCGTCGGCTTGCTCGTCGCCGGGCGCCAGCCCGTGCGCGAAGGTGCGGCCGTGCTCGATGCGCAGGGTTCCGAAGTCGGCCGCGTCACCTCGGGCGGCTTTGCGCCCAGCGTCGGTGCGCCGATCGCCATGGCCTATGTGCCGACCGCCCTGGCCACGCCGGGCACCACCATCCAATTGGCGCAACGCGGCAAGGTCCATCAAGCGACCGTGACTACAATGCCCTTTATTCCCCACCGCTACGTCCGCGCAGGAGGCAAGTGATGAGCCGTTATTTTACTGAAGATCATGAATGGGTTGATGTCGATGGTGACATCGGCATCGTTGGCATTACCGAATATGCGCAGAGCCAGCTCGGCGACATCGTGTTCGTCGACGTACCCGAAGAAGGCAAGGAACTCGCCAAGGGCGACGAAGCCGCCGTTGTCGAATCGGTCAAGGCGGCATCGGACGTCTATTCGCCGGTGTCCGGCACGGTGATCGACGGCAACGCCGCGCTCGCCGACACGCCCGGCCTGGTCAATGAGGATCCCGAAGGCGATGGCTGGTTCTTCAAGCTCACGCTGAGCGACACCGACGAGCTGAACGAGCTGATGGATGAAGTCGCCTATCAGGCATTCGTCGCGAAGCTCTAAGTCTTCCTCCCCTCCCTGGAAGGGAGGGGATCGAGGGGTGGGTCGCTCTCAATGGGAACGTCACGCCAGCCTCATACCAACCCACCCCCAACCCCTCCCTTCCAGGGAGGGGAGAGGACTGTTTGATGCGTTACTTACCCCTGACTCAGTCCGATCGCGAGGCGATGCTCGGCGTGATCGGCGCTGCCTCAATCGACGATCTGTTCGTCGATGTGCCCGAAGCCGCCCGGCTCGACGGCCCGATCCACGATCTGCCGCTGCACGCCAGCGAAATGGCGGTCGAGCGCCACATGAGCGCGCTGGCGCGCAAGAATCTGACGGCGGGGGAAGCGCCCTTTTTCCTCGGCTGCGGCGCCTATCGCCACCATGTGCCGGCCTCGGTCGATCACCTGATCCAGCGCGGCGAATTCCTGACGGCCTACACGCCGTATCAGCCCGAAATCGCGCAGGGCACGCTGCAAATGCTGTTCGAGTTCCAGACGCAAGTTGCGCGGCTGCTCGGCACCGATGTCGCCAACGCCTCCATGTATGACGGCTCGACCGCCTGCTGGGAAGCGATCGGCATGGCGCGGCGCATCACCAAGCGCGGCAAGGCGATCCTGTCGTCGGGTCTGCACCCGCATTATGTCTCCGTCGCCAAGACGATGGCGAAGTTCACCGGCGACGTGCTCGAAACTGCGACGCCGAGCCTGAGCGCAGACACCGATCTGGCAACGCTGATCGCGGCAATCGACAAGGATACGTCGTGCGTCGTCGTGCAATATCCCGACATTCTCGGCCGTATCGTCGACCTCACGCCGCTCGCCAACGCCTGCCACGCCCATAAGGCGCTGCTGATCGCGGTGGTGACCGAGCCGGTTGCCTTGGGCGCGATCAAGGCTCCGGGTGAGATGGACGCAGACATCGTGGTTGGCGAAGGCCAGTCGCTCGGCGTCGGCCTGCAATTTGGCGGCCCCTATGTCGGCCTGTTCGGCTGCAAGGAAAAATACGTCCGTCAGATGCCGGGTCGCTTGTGCGGCGAAACGCTGGATGCTGACGGCCGCCGCGGCTTCGTGCTGACGCTGTCGACGCGCGAGCAGCATATCCGGCGCGAAAAGGCGACATCGAACATCTGCACCAATAGCGGCCTGTGTGCGCTCGCTTTCTCGATCCACATGACGCTGCTGGGCGAGAAGGGCCTGCGCACGCTGGCCCAGATCAACCATCACGGCGCGGTGGCGGCGGCGGCGCGGCTGGCGCAGGTGCCAGGGGTCGAACTGGTCACGCCCACCTTCTTCAACGAATTCACGCTGAAACTGCCGCAGGAAGCACGGCCCGTCGTGCGCAGCCTGGCCGAGCGCGGCATTCTCGCCGGCGTGTCGCTCGGGCGGCTCTATCCGGGCGAGGCGAGCCTCGCCAACGGCCTGGTTGTCGCGGTGACCGAGACGAGCTCGGCAGAAGATGTAGAAACGCTGGCCGCCGCGCTTGAGGAGATTCTGGCATGAGCATCAATGCAAGCGGATGGCGCCCCGAAGCGCCCGTCGCCGGGGGCAAGGCGTCGCCGACGGTAACCGGCAATAAGGGCCTGATGCTGGAAGAAGCGCTGATCTTCGAGATCGGCGACAGCGAGACGACGGGCGTCGATTTCGCATCTTCTCCCTCTCCCCTCCGGGGAGCGGGCCGGGGAGAGGGGCCGTCCGGCACCAGCCTCGGCAGCCTTGCCCGCACCGCGCCGATCGGCCTTCCCGGCCTGTCGGAACCCGAAACGGTGCGTCATTACACGCGCCTCAGCCGCCAGAATTACGGCATCGACCTCGGCTTCTTCCCGCTCGGATCGTGCACGATGAAGCACAATCCGCGCCTTAACGAGAAGATGGCGCGGCTGCCCGGTTTCGCCGACATCCATCCGCTCCAGCCGGTCGATACCGTGCAGGGCGCGCTCGGCGTCATCAACGAGCTGGCAGTGTGGCTGACCAAGCTGACCGGCATGTACGGCGTCGCGATGAGCCCCAAAGCGGGCGCGCATGGCGAATTGTGCGGCATTCTGTGCATCAAGGCCGCGCTGGAAGCGCGCGGCGAGGGCCACCGCAAGGTCGTGCTGGTGCCCGAGAGCGCGCATGGCACCAACCCCGCGACCGCAGCCTTTGCGGGCTTCACCGTCGAGGATATTCCCGCCACCGCCGAGGGCCGCGTCGATACCGCAGCGCTCAAGGCCCGGCTCGGGCCGGACGTGGCGGCAGTGATGATCACCAACCCCAACACCTGCGGCCTGTTCGAGCGCGACATGAAGGCGATCTCGGACGCGGTCCATGCGGTCGGCGCCTATGTCTATTGCGACGGTGCCAATTTCAACGCGATCGTCGGACGCGTGCGCCCGGGCGACCTTGGCATCGACGCGATGCACATCAATTTGCACAAGACCTTCTCTACCCCGCATGGCGGCGGCGGCCCCGGCTCGGGTCCGGTCGTGCTGTCGGAAGCGCTGGCGCCGTTCGGTCCCTTGCCCTTCACCGCGCGCTACGAAGATGGCCATCTCGCGCTGATCGAGGAAGAAACGGCGGGCGACGAACACCCGCACACCTTCGGTCGCATGACCGCCTTCCACGGGCAGATGGGCATGTTCACCCGCGCGCTGACCTATATCCTCAGCCACGGGGCCGATGGCCTGCGCCAGGTGTCGGAGGATGCGGTGCTCAACGCCAATTACATCCTGCGCAGCCTGGAAAAGACGCTCGACGCGCCCTTCGCCGGGTCGGGCCCGTGCATGCACGAGGCGCTGTTCTCGGATAATGGCTTGGCCGACGGCTTCTCGACGATCGACGTCGCCAAGGGGCTGATCGACGAGGGCTTCCACCCGATGACGATGTACTTCCCGCTCGTCGTCCACGGCGCGATGCTGATCGAACCGACCGAGACCGAATCGAAGGCCGCGCTCGACCAGTTCATCGCCGCTTTGCGCTCGGTCGCAGAGCGCGCCAAAGCGGGCGACATCAGCCTCAAGAGCGCGCCGCATTTCGCGCCGCGCAGCCGCCTCGATGAAACACTGGCGGCACGCAAGCCAGTGCTGGTATGGAAGGACCCGGTTCTGGCCCAAGCGGCCGAATAACAAGGGGGAAATTCATGCCGGTCCACGCTGCGCCGCCGGGGATTTTGCAATATGCAATCCCGATCGCGATCTTCCTTGCGGTGTTCGCGCTGCGCGCGCGGCGGTTGACCAGGCTCAGGCCGCTCAAGGTCGAGCAATTGTGGATCGTGCCGGCACTTTATACCGCCGTCGTCGCCGTCATCTTCTATCGCAGCCCGCCCACGCTGGCGGGCTGGGGGATTGCGGCGGCGGCGTTGCTGGTTGGGGCGGCACTCGGCTGGCAGCGTGGCAAGACCATGCAAATCCATGTCGACCCCGAAACCCACGAATTGCGCCAGCGTGCCTCGCTCTGGGCGCTTGCCTTCATCGTGGTGCTGATCGCGATCAAATCGGTCGCGCAGGCCGAAGGGGCGGCGTTGCACTTCAACGTGGCGGTGCTGATCGATACGCTGGCGGCGCTCACGCTCGGCGTGTTCGCGGCGCAGCGGCTGGAAATGTATCTGCGCGCGAATCGCCTGCTCGCCGAAGCCCGCGCGTGACGGCACCCGCACCCTGGATTCCGGGGGAGGCGGGAGAAGCAGCGCGGCGGCATGCCCCGGCGACACTGCGCAACCGCATGGCGATTGCCGATGTGCTGCGCGAAGTGCTGCCGCGCAGCGGCGTCGTGCTGGAGGTCGCCAGCGGGTCTGGCGAGCATGCCGCCTATTTCGCGCAGGAATTTCCGGCGCTGGAATGGCAACCGAGCGACCCGGACCCGGATGCGCGCCGCTCGATCGGCGCGTGGTGCGAGGGTATCGCCAATGTTCTGCCGCCGCTCGATCTCGATGCGGCCGCAGGCACTTGGCCGATCGCCCGCGCCGACGCGGTGCTCTGCGTCAACATGGTGCATATCAGCCCGTGGGACGCGACGCTCGGTTTGCTCGCGGGGGCGGCGAAGCTCCTGCCGCAGGACGTACCGTTGATCCTATATGGCCCGTTTCTGCAAGCGGGCGTCCCGATCGCACCGAGCAACCTCGCGTTCGACGAATCGCTGCGCGCGCGCGATTTGCGCTGGGGGTTGCGTTCCGTTGAGGCGGTAACGGCTGCGGCGACATCCTTCTCGCTCGACCAGTGCCTCGCAATGCCTGCCAACAACCTGCTGCTGGTGTTTCGTCGCAATTAGGGGCTCACGGCTTCGGTCACGGGCCGCCGCCGCACCTGTTCCCGCCAGACAATGTAGAGCCCGCTCGCCACGATGATCGGCGCGCCGAGGACAGTGCCCCAGCCGGGCAACGTGCCGAACAGCAGCCAGCCATAGAGCGTGCCCCAAAACAGGCTCGAATAATCCATCGGGATCACGGTCGAGACCGGCGCGTGGCGCACGGCTGCGGTCAACGCCAGTTGCGCCAGTCCGCCAATCAGGCCGACGCCCGCCAGAATCGCCCAGGTCAAGGCGTCATGCTGCTGAAGGTTGAGCGCATAGGCGATGCCGAGCGGCGGAATGGAGAGCGCCGAGAACCAGAACACGGTCGTCAGCGCGCTTTCGGTCCGCCCGATCTGGCGCAGCAGGATCGCGACCAATGCCACGAACATGGCCGCGACAAGGCCAACCGCCGCGCCCCCGAGTGGCAACGCGCCTGTACCGGGCTGGGTGACGATCAACACGCCGATAAAGCCGACGACCACTGCGGCCCAGCGGTGGATGCCGACCTGTTCGCCGAGGATGAGCGCCCCCAGCAGCGTGCCGAAGATGGGCACGGTAAACTGCAAGGTGGTCGCGTCTGCCAACGGCAACAGCAACACCGCGCCGAAGGTGGTGATCATGCCGACCAATCCTACGGCGGTGCGCCGCACATGCGCACCGAATCGCTGTGTCCGCAGCGACGCAAGGCCGGGGCCGGTCACTACGATTCCCAAAATCAGCATCGCTGCGAAAGCCTGACGGAAGAACATCGTCTCGGCGAGGTTCGCCCCACGATTTTCCGCGAGTTTGATCAGCGCGCTCATCGTCGCCAGGCCAGCGACGGCGAGCAGGCGCAAGGCGAGCCCCAGCAGGACGCGGTCGGGGGTATAGTGCGGTGCCGTTTCGACGGAGGGTAAAGCGGGGGCTTCGATCGAGTGTCTCCAGAGTATGCGTTGGTCCATGACGCCGCGCGGCGCGCGACACAAGCGCGGGGGTGACGGGCGCGTTGCCAGTCGCTATCCGCACCGGCATGATCAAACGCGCACTCCCCGTCACTCGTGAGGCCGATTTCTCGGCCTGGTATCAATCCGTCATTGCAGAAGCCGACCTTGCCGAGGAATCGGGCGTGCGCGGCTGCATGGTGATCCGGCCATGGGGGTACGGCATTTGGGAGCGGATCCAGCGCCTGCTCGATGACCGGATCAAGGCGACGGGGCATGAGAATTGCTATTTCCCGCTGTTCATCCCGCTCTCGTATTTCGAGAAAGAGGCGGAGCATGTCGAAGGCTTCGCCAAGGAAATGGCGGTCGTCACGCATCACCGGCTGAAGGCCGATGGCAAAGGCGGGCTGATCCCGGATCCAGAGGCAAAGCTGGAGGAGCCGCTGGTCGTCCGCCCGACCTCTGAGATGGTGATTGGGGCTGCCTTCGCCCGCTGGGTGCAGTCGTGGCGCGATTTGCCGGTGCTGATCAACCAATGGGCCAACGTCGTCCGCTGGGAAATGCGCACGCGCATGTTCCTGCGGACCAGCGAATTCCTGTGGCAGGAAGGGCATACCGCGCACGCTTCAGCCGAGGAAGCACGAGACGAAACGCTCAAGATGCTCGAGGTCTATCGCTCGTTCGCCGAGGATTGCCTCGCATTGCCGGTGGTCGCGGGCGAGAAGCCGGAGAACGAACGTTTCCCCGGCGCGGTCGCGACGTACAGCATCGAAGCGATGATGCAGGACGGCAAGGCGTTGCAGGCCGGCACCAGCCACTTTCTGGGCACCAATTTCGCGAGCGCGCAGAACATCCGTTTCCAGAACGACCAGGGCGAATTCGTCCTCGCCAATACGACGAGCTGGGGCGTGTCGACGCGGATGATCGGCGGCGTCATCATGGTTCACGGCGATGACGACGGCTTGCGCGTCCCCCCGCGCATCGCGCCGTGGCAGATCGTGATCGTGCCGATGTTGCGCGACCAGCCCGAGGATGCGGCGATCGTCGATTATTGCAAGGCGTTGCAGGCCGAACTGGCCAATCAATCGGCGCTGGGCGAGCCGGTGCGCGCATTGCTCGATCTCAAATTCGGCAAGGCCGCGACCAAGCGCTGGGGCTGGGTCAAGAAGGGCGCGCCGATCGTGATCGAAGTGGGCGGACGCGATGTTGCAGGCGGCAACGTCTCCGTCATACAGCGCGACCGGTTGTACCGCGAGGACGGCAAGCTCGACAGCGCCGTCGTCGCCCGTGCCGATTTCGTCCGGGATGCGGGGGGCGTGCTGGAGGAAATCCAGGCAGCGCTCCATGCCGAAGCGCGTGCCCGGCTCGCGGACAATATCGTCGCCGCCGCCGATTTCGCCGCGATCGAAACGCACTTTGCCGAAGGTGTGAAGAACCCCGGCTGGCTCGAAGTCCAATGGTCACGGCCGACCGGAGCGGCACTGGACGCGGTGGTCGAGCGGCTCAAGGCGTTGAAGCTCACCATCCGCAACGCACCGATGGAACAGGCCGCTCCAGAGGGGGCCTGCGTGTTCACAGGTGCCCCTGCGGTTGAACGGGTGCTGATCGGGCGCGCTTATTGAGCGGAGGCATGATGGACGTTCACGGCAGCTATGCGCGCGATGGCTATGCACTGATCAAAGGGCTGCTGCCGCGCGACGTCGCGACGGCGTTTCTGCGGCAAATGAAGGCCGACCTTGCGCAGGGTGGGGCTCCGATCGAGCGCCACACCCGCGCCTCGCCGCTGCTGAAAGGCGATGCGGTCGAGGTTTATGGCTATCATTACCCGCCCATGCTGGGGATGCTGTGGGGGCTCACGCCGACGGTCCGCGCGCTGACTGGTCGCGACGTGCTGCCGACCTATGATTATTTCCGCATCTATCGCGAAGGCGACATCCTGCGCGTGCATAGTGATCGGCAGGCGTGCGAGCACAGCCTGTCGCTGACGCTCGATTATAGCGACGGCGTTCCGTGGGATCTGGAAGTCGGCACCGACCGGCTTGATGGCCCGAGCGCGGCGGTTGGACCTGATTTTGGCGGCCAGCCCTATGTCTCGCTGACGATGGAGCCGGGCGATGCGGTGCTCTATCGCGGCGTCGAGCATCGGCACGGGCGGATGACACCCAATGCCAATGGCTGGTCGGCGCATCTCTTCCTGCACTGGGTTGAGCGCGACGGCCCCTATGCCGGCTTTGCGTTCGACGGGAACGCCGACAGCACCAAGCCGGTGAATTTCAGCTTTTCATAAGATCGGGCGCAAAGCGCGCGCCGACATGGGCTTCGCCGCGCGCCTCGGCGAGTTTTACCTGGCGGTGGCGTTCGGCATAGCTGGCGCGGGCCTGCGCATCGCGGGTGGCGTGGCAAGCGGGGCAGGCGACGCCTTCCTCATAAAATGGTGAGGCCCGGTCGGCGGGGCTGACCGGCATACGGCAGGCGCGGCACAGCTCGTGCGTGCCAAGCGCCAGGCCATGGCCGACCGCGACACGCTCGTCGAACACGAAGCATTCGCCGTGCCAGCGGCTTTCAGCTTGCGGCACCTCTTCGAGATATTTCAGGATGCCGCCCTCGAGGTGGAAGACGTCGCTTAGCCCTTCGGCCTTGAGAAAGGCGGTGGACTTTTCGCAGCGGATGCCGCCGGTGCAGAACATCGCGACCTTTTTGCCCTCCAGCTCGGCGCGGTGTTCGCGCACCCAGGCGGGAAAGTCGCGGAAGCTCTCGGTCGCCGGGTCGATCGCGCGGGCGAAGGTGCCGACCTTCACCTCATAGGCATTGCGCGTGTCGATCACGATCGTGTCGGGATCATCGATCAACGCATTCCAGTCGGCAGGCTTCACATAATGCCCGACGTCCGCCAGCGGATCGATATCGGGTTCGCCCATCGTCACGATCTCGCGCTTGAGGCGGACCTTCAGGCGGTGGAACGGCATCGTCGTGGCATGGCTGTATTTGACCACGATCTCGGCGCAGTCGGGCAGCGTGCCGATGTGCGCAATGACGGCGGCGATGCCGGCCTCCGACCCGGCGATGGTGCCGTTAATGCCTTCGCGTGCGAGCAGGAGCGTACCCTTGATCCCCTGCGCTTCGCACAAAGCGAGCAGCGGCGTGCGGATGACGGCGGGGTTGGGGAAGCGGGCGAAGCGGTAGAGCGCAGCGACGGTGATGGGGGAGGGGGCATTTGTCATGACGCCGCCCCTCTAAAAGGTTTCATCAATGAGGGGAACCGCCCCTCCGTTAACGCTGAGCCGGTCGAAGGGCCCTCGTCACAAGCGCCTGAGCGCGAGCAGAGAGGACGGCTTCGACAAGCTCAGCCCGAACGGACGTGGGGGACGTTTTACGCCTGCTTCAGCGACTCCATGTCGATGACGAAACGGTACTTCACGTCGCTCTTCACCATCCGGTCATAAGCTGCATCGATATCCTGGATGCGGATCATCTCGATATCGGCGGTCAGGCCGTGCTCACGGCAGAAATCGAGCATCTCCTGCGTCTCCTTGATCCCGCCAATCAACGATCCTGCCAGTGCGCGGCGCTTGAACACGAGATGGCCGACATCGGGCGCGGGATGCGGCGATTCGGGCACGCCGACCAGCGTCATCGTCCCGTCGCGCTTGAGCAGCGCGAGGAACGGGTTGAGATCATGCGCAGCGGCAACGGTGTTGAGGATGAAGTCGAAGCTGTTGACATGGTCCGCCATCGCTTGCGGGTCCTTGGACACGATCAGGTCGGTCGCGCCGAGCCGCTTGGCATCATCGCGCTTGTTGGGCGAGGTGCTGAACACATAGACCTCGGCCCCCATCGCGGCGGCGATCTTGACGCCCATATGGCCGAGCCCGCCCAGCCCGACGACGCCGACCTTCTGCCCTGGTCCCACTTTCCAATGGTGCAGCGGCGAATAGGTGGTGATCCCGGCGCACAGCAACGGCGCGACGGCGGCGAGATCGGCCTCGTCATGCGTGACCTTCAGCACGAAATCCTGCTTCACCACGATATGGTCGGAATAGCCGCCCATGGTGTGGCCGCCCATCACCGGATCAGGCCCGTTATAGGTGCCGACAAAGCCGGTGGTTTCGCAATATTGCTCCTCACCGTCGTTGCAGGACGGGCAGTGGCCGCAGCTGTCGACCATGCAGCCGACGCCGGCAATGTCACCGACCGCGAATTTGGTGACGTTGCTGCCGACCGCGGTAACGCGACCGACGATTTCATGCCCCGGCACGCACGGATACAGCGTCCCACCCCATTCGCCGCGCACGGTGTGCAGGTCGGAATGGCAGACGCCGCAGAACAGGATGTCGATCGCCACGTCATCGGGTTGGGGATCGCGACGCTCGAAGGTGAAGGGGGCGAGCGGCGCGTCGGCGGCATGTGCGGCAAAGGCGTGGGTGGTGGTGGTCATGCGAAATCCTTTTGCCACCGCTTCGCGCAGGCGCGGGCGGCTGTACTGGGATGGTGGTGTGCTAGGCTGCGGTAACTCGCCCGTGATCCACATCGTTCCCGCCCGCAGTCGGGAAAGTTGCCGTCCACCAGCGCTCGACCTGCGCGCGCTCGGCCTCGCTCAGATGCAGACCCAATTTGGTGCGACGGAGTAGAACGTCGTCGGTGCTGCGCGCCCATTCGCGATCGTGCAGCCAGCGCGCCTCGACTTCGGTGAGACCGCCGCCAAGATCGGCTCCGAGCGCGGCTGCGCTATCGATGCCGTCGAGCATTTCGGCGAGGCGTGCCCCATAAGCATGGGCCATCCGCTCCGACTGCGCGTCGCCCAGAAACGGCCACCGCGCGCGGACTTGGGTCAGGAACTGCGGGAAATCGGGAATCGCGCCGCCGGGAAACACCCGCGCCCGCGTCACCGGATGCGCGGTAAAGCCCATCGGGCCAGACAGTTTGCCCAACGCCTCTTCGGCGAGATGCCGTGCCGTCGTGATCTTGCCGCCGAAGATGGAGAGCAAGGTCGGGCCGTTGGTATCGAGCTCCAGCACGTAATCGCGCGTGACCGCCTTGGCTTCGCTCGCACCATCGTCATAGAGCGGGCGCACGCCCGACCACGTCGAGGTGACGTCGGCGGGGCTGATCTGCCGGACGAAATGGCGGTTCACTGCCTCGCAGAGATAAGCGATTTCGCCCGCGTCGATCTGCGCGTCTTCGGGGGCATCGACCGGAATGTCGGTGGTGCCGATCTCGGTAAAGGCCCCCTGATAGGGGATGGCGAAGACGATGCGGCCGTCGGGCTGCTGCAGGATATAAGCGTGCTCGCCCTCATACAGCCGCGGCACGACGATGTGGCTGCCCTTGACCAGCCGCACGCCCGAGGCGGCGTTGACGCCGAGTCGCCCGAGCAACTGATGCACCCATGGCCCGGCGGCATTGACCAGCGCGCGGGCGGTGACGGTGCGTCCATCGGACAGCGTCGCACGCCAGACATCGCCCTCGCGCCGCGCCGAATCGAGCGCGGTGCCAACCGCAATTTCGGCCCCGTTGGCGGCGGCATCGACCGCGTTGAGCACGGTCAGCCGCGAATCATCGACGAACGCGTCGGAATAGACGAAGCCCTTGCCCGCACCCTTGAGCGGCGCGGTGAAGGCGGTGTCGCTCCGCCGTAGCCCGCGCGAGCGCGCCAGCGTCATCTTGCCGCCCAGAAAATCATAGAGATAGAGGCCGAGCCGCACCATCCACCACGGCCGCAGCGTGTTTTCGTGCGGCAGGACGAAGCGCAGCGGATGGATGATGTGCGGCGCGGCCTTCACCAGCCGCTCGCGCTCGCGCAGCGCCTCGGCGACGAGCTTGAACTCATAATATTCGAGATAGCGCAGGCCGCCATGGATCAGCTTGGTCGAGGCCGAGGAGGTGTGCGCGGCGAGATCGTCGCGCTCGACCAGGAGGACCTTGAGGCCAAGCAGCGACGCTTCGCGCGCGATCGCACAGCCGTTGATACCGCCGCCGACGATGAGGAGATCGTATGTCACCGCTGTCCTGTATCCCACTCGCGCGGCGGATGCGACTGCGGTTTGCGGGGGTGGGTGATCCTACCGAGCGACCTTAACTTGGCCTATGCACGAAAGCGCACCAATAGTATGATTCGTATGGAGGCGACCTATGGCGAGCGTGCGCAAGACGATTACCCTGACAGAGCATCAAAATGCGTGGATCGCCAATCAGATCCGCGCTGGGCTCTATACCAATGACAGCGAGGCGATCCGCGATCTGATCCGGCGCGAGCAAGAGCGGCGGGCCGACATCGAGAGCATCCGCCAGGCGCTGATCGAGGGCGAGCAAAGCGGCGAGCCCGAGCGGTTCGACTTTGCCGCGTTCAAGCAGCGCAAATTGGCGCAGCATGGCTGAATATCGGCTGAGCCCGCCGGCGCAGCGCGATTCCGCTGGCCTTTGTCGATAAATTCAGTCGCGTGACTTGTCCAACGGGGCTATCCATAACGGCATGAAAGATATTGCCGCAGACTCTCCGCCGCCATCGTTTTTCAAGTATCGCAGCATCGATAAGCGTAATGAAAAGAGCCGCTACCAGTTTGACCGCGATATTATTGTTGGATCCCAGCTATGGGCTGGTTCACCTGTATCTTTTAATGACCCATTTGATTGCTATCCAATCATAGATTTTCGAGGATCTGCCGAGGAGGCTCAAGCATGGGCGTTTCACGCGGCTAAAGCTCAAAAATTGATTGGAAATGATTTGGATGAGGCTGCTAATCAAGCCTTGGAAGGATTGAAAAAAATTCTGCAAAATCCTCTTGAGAGGGAAGCGCTGCTTGATTGGCGAAAAAACGTTGTCGACTTCGGTGTTCTCAGTCTGACCGAGGATCCTGACAATATGCTCATGTGGGGGCATTATGCGGATAGCCATCGTGGATATTGTTTAGAATTCGATACGAACTTCACGCCGTTTTTGATCGCTTATCGTGTGGAATACGGGAAAATGCGTCCCTCGTTCCGGCTGTTTGATCTTAATAAATCCAGGGCAATGACTCGGGGGTTGACCTACAAAGCTGAATATTGGGAGTACGAGAAAGAGTGGCGAATTGTAACGCCGGGTAAGGTTGGAGCAATCGAATTTCCTCCTCGTTCCCTCAAGGCCATTATCTTCGGGGCAGGCATCTTGCCCGAGGACGAAGCCAAGCTTCGCGAGCTTCTGGCGCAACGCGCGCTCCCGATCTCGATTAAGCGTGCAAAGCTGCACAGCGAGAAATTCGAACTTGTTATCACCGACGCATAGGGAGCGGTGTCCGGCGGGGGTGCTCAGAGGCTTCATGTGTGTTGTCGCCTCACTACTCATAATTTCGTCCCGTCGCAGTTCGGCGGCAGGCTCCGCTTCGCTCCCCCCGCGCGACTCAGTTGACCCCGCCTCGAACCCGCTGTATGCGCACCTCCGCTTGACCGGGGCTTGCTCCGGGCCAGTGCTTGAACATTGCTGGATGCATTCCAGGGCCCAGGGGGTGGTTTCACGCCCAATGGCCCTTTTTGTATTCCCCATTTTGTTCGGGGGGGCGTGATGGCTCCAGCAAAGTAACCAACAGTCAAGGTGAAGAGATTCAATGCCGACGATCAACCAGTTGGTCCGCAAGGGCCGCGATCCGCAGAAGGCCAAGTCCAAGGTCCCTGCCATGGAGCAGAACCCGCAAAAGCGTGGCGTTTGCACCCGCGTCTATACGACGACCCCGAAGAAGCCGAACTCCGCACTGCGCAAGGTGGCCAAGGTCCGCCTGACCAACAGCCGCGAAGTCATCAGCTACATCCCCGGTGAGGGCCACAACCTGCAGGAGCACTCGGTCGTGCTGATCCGCGGCGGTCGCGTTCGCGATCTTCCCGGTGTGCGCTACCACGTTCTGCGCGGCGTGCTCGATACACAGGGTGTGAAGGATCGTCGCCAGTCGCGTTCCAAGTACGGCGCTAAGCGTCCGAAGTAAGCCGGTCGGCTCGATTAGCCGATCCCAGATGGCTGAAGTTTAGAAGGAAGAATTGAAATGGCACGTCGTCGTCGCCCAGAAAAGCGTATCATCCTCCCCGATCCTAAGTACGGTGATGAGGTCCTCTCGAAGTTCATGAATTCGGTGATGCTTGACGGCAAGAAGTCCGTCGCGGAACTGATCGTGTACGGCGCGATGGAAACCGTCGAAGCTCGTGCGAAGAAGGATCCCGTCGCGGTTTTCCATGACGCGCTCACCAATGTGAAGCCCGGCATCGAAGTCCGCAGCCGCCGCGTCGGCGGTGCGACCTATCAGGTCCCGGTCGAAGTGCGCCCCGAGCGCGCCCAGGCCCTGGCAATCCGCTGGCTGATCGCCGCTGCGCGTGCGCGGTCGGAGAACACCATGTCGGCACGCCTGTCGGGCGAGCTGATGGATGCCGCCAATAACCGTGGCAATGCCGTCAAGAAGCGCGAAGACACGCACCGTATGGCCGAGGCCAACCGCGCCTTCTCGCACTACCGCTGGTAAGCTGGCGCTCGCTGCAATCGTAACCTATATCGTGGGGAGCCGGACCAACCGGCTCCCCACATCGCTAAGGAAGCACTGACATGGCCCGCAGCCATCCGCTCGAACGCTATCGCAACATCGGCATCATGGCGCACATCGACGCCGGCAAGACGACGACGACCGAGCGTATTCTTTATTACACCGGCAAGTCCTACAAGATCGGCGAAGTGCATGAAGGCACCGCGACGATGGACTGGATGGAGCAGGAGCAGGAGCGCGGGATCACGATCACGTCGGCTGCTACGACGTGCAAGTGGCGCGCCAGCGAAGGCAAGGGCGAAGAGCACCTGATCAACATCATCGACACCCCCGGGCACGTCGACTTCACGATCGAAGTCGAGCGTTCGCTGCGCGTGCTCGATGGCGCGGTTGCCTGCTTCGACGGCGTTGCCGGCGTGGAGCCGCAGTCGGAAACCGTGTGGCGCCAGGCTGAAAAGTACAAAGTGCCGCGGATGTGCTTCGTCAACAAGCTCGACCGCACCGGCGCCGATTTCTATTTCTGCGTTCAGTCGATCATCGATCGTCTGGGTGCGCGTCCGGCCGTGCTGTATTTGCCGATCGGCATGGAAGGCGACTTCAAGGGTCTGGTCGATCTGGTCGAGAACCGCGCGATCATCTGGCTCGAAGAGAGCCTGGGCGCGAAGTTCACCTATACCGACATCCCGGCGGACCTCGCCGAGAAGGCCGCTAAGTATCGCAGCGACCTGATCGAGATGGCGGTCGAGCAGGACGACGCCCTGATGGAGGCGTATCTCGAGGGCAACGAGCCGAGCACGGCCGACCTCAAGAAGCTGATCCGCAAGGGTACGCTCAACTTCTCGTTCGTGCCGGTCGTTTGCGGTTCGGCGTTCAAGAACAAGGGCGTGCAGCCCCTGCTCGACGCCGTTGTCGACTATCTGCCGTCACCGCTCGACGTTCCCGCCATTCAGGGCCTCAAGATCGACGGGGTGACCCCGGACGAGCGTCCGTCTTCGGACGAGGCGCCGTTCTCGGCGCTGGCGTTCAAGATCATGAACGATCCGTTTGTCGGCACGCTGACCTTCGCGCGCATCTATTCGGGCAAGCTCGAAACCGCGTCGCAGGTCACGAACTCGGTCAAGGACAAGAAAGAAAAGGTCGGTCGCATGCTGCTGATGCATGCGAACGAGCGTGAGGACATCCAGGTGGCCTATGCCGGCGACATCGTCGCTCTCGCAGGCCTCAAGGACACCACGACCGGCGACACGCTGTGCGCGATGAACGCTCCGATCATTCTCGAGCGGATGGAATTCCCCGAGCCCGTGATCGAGCTGTCGGTGGAGCCGAAGACCAAGGCGGACCAGGAAAAGATGGGCGTCGCGCTCAATCGTCTTGCCCGCGAGGACCCGTCGTTCCGCGTCTCGTCCGATTCGGAAAGCGGCCAGACCATCATCAAGGGCATGGGCGAGCTCCATCTCGAAATCCTGGTCGACCGCATGAAGCGCGAGTTCAAGGTCGAGGCGAACGTCGGCGCGCCGCAGGTGGCGTATCGCGAATATCTCGCGAAGCCGGTCGACATCGACTACACGCACAAGAAGCAGTCGGGCGGCACCGGTCAGTTCGGTCGCGTCAAGGTCAAGCTGACGCCGGGCGAGCGTGGTTCGGGCTTCGTCTTCAAGGACGAGGTCAAGGGCGGTAACATTCCGAAGGAATATATCCCCGCGATCGAAAAGGGCTTCCGCGAGACGGCAGCTACGGGCTCGCTGGTCGGCTTCCCGATCATCGACTTCGAAGTGCTGCTGTATGACGGTGCGTACCATGACGTCGACTCGTCGGCGCTGGCGTTCGAAATCACCGCCCGTGCAGCGATGCGCGAAGCGGCGCAGAAGTCCGGCATCAAGCTGCTCGAGCCGATCATGAAGGTCGAAGTCATTACGCCTGAGGATTATCTGGGCGACGTGATCGGCGACATGAACAGCCGTCGTGGCCAGATCCAGGGCACCGACACGCGCGGCAACGCGCAGTCGGTGGACGCAATGGTCCCGCTGGCGAACATGTTCGGCTATGTGAACGCGCTGCGCTCGTTCACCCAGGGTCGTGCGAACTACTCGATGCAGTTCTCGCATTACGAAGAAGTGCCTGCCAACGTTGCCGACGAAGTGAAGGCGAAGCTGGCCTAAGACGCTAAACCTGGCGCCGGTGATCGGCGCTAGGGCTGGCGTAACCTGAAAACTCCCGCTATGGGGCCCCCTTCGCGTGGCGCTGTGGCGAACCGAAAACGATCAATAAGGTAGGAAAAATGGCAAAAGCAAAGTTCGAGCGGACCAAGCCGCACCTCAACATCGGCACGATCGGCCACGTCGATCACGGCAAGACCTCGCTCACGGCTGCGATCACCAAGGTGCTCGCGGAAACCGGCGGCGCGACCTTCACCAGCTATGCCAACATCGACAAGGCTCCCGAAGAGCGCGAGCGCGGCATCACCATCTCGACCGCACACGTCGAGTATGAGACGACCGAGCGTCACTATGCGCACGTCGATTGCCCGGGCCACGCTGACTATGTGAAGAACATGATCACCGGTGCGGCGCAGATGGACGGCGCGATCCTCGTCGTTTCGGCGACCGACGGTCCGATGCCGCAGACCCGCGAGCACATCCTGCTCGCCCGTCAGGTCGGCGTGCCGACGATGGTCGTGTTCATGAACAAGGTCGATCTGGTCGACGACGCCGAGATCCTCGAGCTCGTCGAGCTGGAAATCCGCGAACTGCTCTCGTCCTATGATTTCGACGGCGACAACATCCCCGTCATCCAGGGTTCGGCCGTTTGCGCGCTCGAAGACAAGCAGCCCGAGATCGGCCATGACGCCGTCCTCAAGCTGATGCAGGCTGTTGACACGTACCTGCCGCAGCCCGAGCGTCCGCTCGACAAGCCGTTCATGATGCCGATCGAAGACGTGTTCTCGATCTCGGGTCGTGGTACGGTCGTCACCGGTCGCGTCGAGACCGGCATCGTCAAGGTTGGCGAGGAAGTCGAGATCGTCGGCATCAACGACACCCGCAAGACCACCGTCACGGGCGTCGAAATGTTCCGCAAGCTGCTCGACCAGGGCCAGGCAGGCGACAACATCGGCGCGCTGATCCGCGGCGTTGGCCGTGAAGAAGTTGAGCGTGGCCAGGTGCTCTGCAAGCCCGGCTCGATCAAGCCGCACACCGACTTCCAGTCGGAAGTGTACGTGCTGTCGAAGGACGAAGGTGGCCGTCACACGCCGTTCTTCGCCAACTATCGTCCGCAGTTCTACTTCCGCACCACGGACGTCACCGGCACCGTCGAGCTGCCTGAGGGCACCGAAATGGTCATGCCTGGCGACAACATCGCGCTCGGCGTCAAGCTGATCGCACCGATCGCTATGGACGTTGGTCAGCGCTTCACGATCCGCGAAGGCGGCCGTACCGTTGGTTCGGGCATCGTCAGCGGCATCTCGAAGTAAGCTGCTAAAAGAAAAGTTGCCGCCCGCGCCTCAAACGAGGCGTGGGCGGTTGCTTTTTTGTGGAGGCCCCTGTAGTGGCCCGCCTCCAGTTTTGGTTTTGAACAGCAAGAGCCCCGCTACGGGGCCCGCTCTTTCGCATCGGTAGGGACTATGGACAGCAATATCCGCATCCGCCTCAAGGCGTTCGATCATCGCGTGCTCGATCAGGCGACCGGCGACATCGCCGACACCGCGCGCCGCACCGGCGCTCTCATCCGTGGTCCCATTCCGTTGCCGACGCGCATCGAGAAGTTCACCGTGAACCGCGGTCCGCACATCGACAAGAAGTCGCGCGAGCAGTTCGAAGTCCGCACCTACAAGCGCATGCTCGACATCGTGCAGCCGACCCCGCAGACGGTCGACGCGCTTATGAAGCTCGACCTCGCCGCAGGCGTTGACGTTGAGATCAAGCTCGCGTAATAGCGCGCCTCCAAGAGATTCGGTGACACTTCGGTGTCGCCCGATAGACGGGATACCGCCGGGCTTGCCCGGGTCTGCGTCCCCCGACACGCTCCACCGCCGACGCGGGGAGCACCAGCCCGGGTCGGGGCCGCAGTATAAAATAAAGTTTGGGCTGAGTACGCACCCTTCGGAATAGTCCGAGGGGTGCCTCTGCATTGAATGGAGCATTGATCATGCGCACTGGCGTGATCGCGAAAAAGATGGGGATGACCCGCTGGTTCCAGGACGATGGGCGCCATGTGCCCGTGACCGTTCTGGCGCTGGAAAATCTGCAAGTTGTGGCCGTTCGCGAGGCCGATCGTGATGGGTATGTCGCAGTCCAGCTGGGCGCGGGTACCGCAAAAGCAAAGAACGTTGCCAAGCCGCAGCGTGGCCATTTCGGCAAGGCCGAAGTTGAGCCCAAGGCGAAGCTCGCCGAATTCCGCGTGAGCGAAGATGCGCTGCTCGAAGTCGGCGCGACCATCTCGGCCGACCATTATGTCGCTGGCCAGATCGTCGATATCCAGGGCGTGACCCAGGGTAAGGGCTTCCAGGGCGGTATGAAGCGTTGGGGCTTCGGCGGTCTGCGCGCGACGCACGGCGTTTCGGTCTCGCACCGTTCGCTGGGTTCGACCGGTCAGCGTCAGGATCCGGGCAAGGTCTTCAAGAACAAGAAGATGGCCGGGCACATGGGCGACAAGAACCGCACCCAGCAAAATCTCGAAATCGTTTCGACCGACGTCGAGCGTGGCCTCATCTTCGTCAAGGGCTCGGTCCCTGGCTCGAAGGGTGGCTGGCTGCTCGTCAAGGATTCGGTGAAGGTCGCGCGTCACGCCGATGCGCCGTATCCCGCCGGCCTGAAGCAGGTCGCCAACAACAACGACACCGCTCCCGCCGAGACGCCTGCTGACGTCGCGACCGTGGACGCGACCGACGGCCAGGAGGGCTGAACATGAAGGTCAAGGTTCAATCCTTCGCCGACACCGCAGGCGCGGACATCGAGCTCAACGACGAGGTCTTCGGCCTCGATCCGCGCGCCGACATCCTGCACCGCGTTGTCACCTGGCAGCTCGAAAAGCGTCGCGCGACCGCAAGCGGCACGCGTGAACGTGCTGACGTTGCTCGCACGGGCAAGAAGTTCGGTCGCCAGAAGGGCGGCGGTACGGCTCGTCACGGCGATCGCCGCGCTCCGATCTTCGTCGGCGGTGGTAAGGCGCATGGTCAGCGGACCCGTGACTTCAACCCCGGCCTGAACAAGAAGGTTCGCGCGCTCGGTCTGAAGATGGCGCTGTCGAGCCACGCTCAGGCAGGCACGCTGGTTGTCATGGACAGCCTGACGGTCGCCGAGAGCAAGACCAAGACGCTGATCGCGGACTGGGCAAAGCTCGGCACGGGCAAGACCGCGCTCGTCATTGACGGCGCAGCGGTCGAGACCAGCTTCGCGCTGGCAGCGGGCAACCTGCACACGATCAACGTGATGCCGGCCGCCGGTGCCAACGTCTATGACATCCTTAAGCACGACACGCTGGTCCTGACCCGCGCTGCCGTCGAATTGCTGGAGGCGCGCTTCAATGGCTAAGCAGAAAGCCGCGATCGACGCGCGTCATTATGACGTGATCGTCGCACCGCATATCACCGAAAAGGCCACTTTGCTCAGCGAGCATAACGCGGTCGTCTTCAAGGTCACCAACGACGCGACCAAGCCGCAGATCAAGGCTGCGGTCGAGGCGCTGTTCGACGTGACCGTCCTGGGCGTCAACACGATCGTCCAGAAGGGCAAGACCAAGAAGTGGAAGGGCGCGCCCTACACCCGCTCCGACATCAAGAAGGCGATCGTGACGTTGAAGGACGGCCAGTCCATCGACGTGACGACGGGGATCTGATCCGATGGCATTGAAGCATTATAATCCGACCAGCCCGGCACGACGCGGACTCATCCTCGTCGACCGTTCCGGCCTGCACAAGGGCGGCCCCGTCAAGGCGCTGACCGAAGGCAAGCGCAAGACCGGTGGGCGCAACAACAAGGGCCATGTGACCTCGCGCGGCATCGCCGGCGGCCACAAGCAGCGCTACCGCATCATCGACTTCAAGCGCCGTAACTGGGGCGTCGATGGCGTGGTCGAGCGGATCGAATATGATCCCAACCGCACTGCCTTCATCGCGCTGATCAATTATGGTCAGACCGCCGATGGCAAGGAAAACGTCGCTTACATCATTGCGCCGCAGCGCCTCGCCGTTGGCGACAAGGTGATCGCGGACAAGAAGACCGACGTGAAGCCGGGCAACGCGATGGAACTGGGCCAGATGCCGGTTGGCACGATCGTCCACAACGTCGAGATGAAGCCGGGCAAGGGCGGTCAGCTTGCACGGTCGGCCGGCACCTATGTGCAGGTCGTCGGTCGCGACAAGGGCATGGTCATGGTCCGCCTCAACTCGGGCGAGCAGCGTTATATCCACGCCAATTGCATGGCGACGGTTGGCGCGGTTTCGAACCCCGACAACGGCAACACCAACCTCGCCAAGGCGGGTCGCAATCGCTGGTTGGGCATCCGCCCGCTGACGCGCGGCGTCGCCAAGAACCCGGTCGACCATCCGCACGGCGGTGGTGAAGGCCGGACCTCGGGCGGCCGTCATCCGGTTACCCCGTGGGGCAAGCCGACCAAGGGTGCGCGCACCCGTCATAACAAGGCGACGGACAAGATGATTATCCGCAGCCGTCACGCCAAGAAGAAGGGCTAAACGATGGCTCGTTCCGTCTGGAAGGGTCCGTTCGTGGACCTTCACCTGCTGAAGAAGGCAGAAACCGCGCAGGAAACCAACGCGCGTGGTGCGATCAAGACCTGGTCGCGCCGCTCGACGATCCTGCCGCAGTTCGTTGGCCTGACCTTCAGCGTCTATAACGGCCGCAAGTTCGTGCCGGTTTCTGTCAACGAGGACATGGTGGGCATGAAGCTCGGCGAGTTCGCGCCGACGCGCTATTTCCCCGGCCATGCCGCGGACAAGAAGGGCAAGCGCTAATGGCTAAGGCAAAAGCTCCCCGCCGCGTGGCGGATAACGAGGCGCTGTCGGTCGGCACGCAGATCCGTGGCTCCGCGCAGAAGCTCGGCCTCGTCGCGGCATTGATCCGCGGCAAGAAGGTCGGCGATGCGATGAACATCCTGCAGTTCTCGACCAAGGGCATGGCGGTTGACGCGCGCAAGGTGCTGGCATCGGCCATCGCCAATGCCGAGAACAACCACAATCTCGACGTCGACTCGCTCGTCGTCGCAGAGGCTTCGGTTGGCAAGTCGATCGTGATGAAGCGCTTCGCGACCCGAGGTCGTGGCAAGTCGACGCGCATCCTCAAGCCGTTCAGCCGTCTGCGCATCGTCGTGCGCGAGCAGGAAGAAGCATAATGGGTCAGAAATCGAACCCGATCGGTCTGCGCCTGCAGATCAACCGCACCTGGGATAGCCGCTGGTATGCCGAGGGCGCCGATTACGGCCGTCTTCTGCTCGAAGATCTCAAGATGCGTGCGTACATCCTGAAGACGCTGCCGCAGGCGGCGATCTCCAAGGTGGTCATCGATCGTCCGGCCAAGCTGTGCCGCGTTTCGATCTTCGCTGCCCGTCCCGGTGTCATCATCGGCAAGAAGGGTGCGGACATCGAAAAGCTGCGCCGTACGCTCGGCAAGATGACGACGTCCGACGTCAGCCTGAACATCGTCGAAATCCGCAAGCCGGAAGTCGACAGCAAGCTGGTTGCACAGGGCATCGCCGATCAGCTCGAGCGTCGTATCGCCTTCCGCCGCGCCATGAAGCGTGCGGTGCAGTCGGCGATGCGTCTGGGCGCCGAGGGTATCCGGATCAACTGCGGTGGCCGTCTTGGCGGCGCCGAGATCGCACGTTCGGAATGGTATCGCGAAGGTCGCGTGCCGCTCCACACGCTGCGCGCCAACGTTGATTACGCTGAAGCGACTGCACACACGGCATACGGCGTGTGCGGCGTGAAGGTCTGGATCTTCAAGGGCGAAATCCTGGGTCATGACCCGATGGCGACCGACCGGCTGATGATGGAAGCGCAGACTTCCGGCGTCCGGCCTGATCCGCGCCGCTAAGGAATAGATCATGCTGCAACCGAAAAAGACCAAGTTCCGCAAGGCCTTCAAGGGCCGCATCCATGGCGACGCCAAGGGTGGCACCACGCTCAACTTCGGGTCGTATGGCCTGAAGGCGATGGAGCCGGATCGTCTCACCGCACGCCAGATCGAGGCGGCTCGCCGCGCGATCACGCGTCACATCAAGCGCCAGGGCCGTTTGTGGATCCGCGTTTTCCCGGACGTTCCCGTCTCGGGCAAGCCCGCCGAAGTCCGCATGGGTAAGGGCAAGGGTTCGCCGGAATATTGGGCAGCCCGCGTCAAGCCCGGCCGTATCCTGTTCGAACTGGACGGCGTTCCGGGCGACATCGCGGCAATGGCGTTCAGCCGCGCAGCGATGAAGCTGCCGATCAAGGTGAAGGTCGTTGCCCGTCTCGGCGACACCTCGCATCTGGGAGTTGCATAACATGGCGAAGATCGACACGCGTCGCTCCGACCTCAAGGCGAAGACCGAGGACCAGCTGGGCGAAGAGCTCGGCAACCTGAAGCGCGAGGCGTTCAACCTCCGTTTCCAGGCCGCGACCAACCAGCTCGAAAAGCCGAGCCGGGTCAAGGAAGTCCGTCGCGACATCGCTCGCATCAAGACCCTGCAGTCCGCGCGTTCGCGCGACACTGCGGCAAAGTAAGGATTTAGACATGCCAAAGCGCGTGCTGACGGGGCTGATCGTCTCCGACAAGGGCGACAAGACGGTGGTCGTGAACGTGGAGCGTAAGGTCAAGCACGCGCTCTATGGCAAGATCATCCGCCGTACGAAGAAGTATCATGCCCATGACGAGGGCAATGAGTTCAAGCAGGGCGAGACCGTGCGGATCGAAGAGACCGCGCCGATTTCCAAGCTGAAGACCTGGAAGGTGATCGATCGGGTCAACACCCACGCGACGCCGGACCGGGTCGACGTCGACGCATAAGAGCGGGGCCGCGTTCGCGCGGCTCCATTGATCGAGGCGGGGTCCGGTCGGTATCGGCCCCAGATGAGAAGGAAGCGGATCTATGATCCAGATGCAATCCAATCTCGAGGTCGCTGACAATAGCGGCGCGAAGCGGGTTATGTGCATCAAGGTGCTTGGCGGGTCCAAGCGTCGTGTTGCAGGCGTTGGCGACATCATCGTCGTCAGCGTGAAGGAGGCCGCACCGCGCGGTCGCGTGAAGAAGGGCGACGTGCACCGTGCCGTCATCGTGCGTACGGCGAAGGACATTCGCCGCGCCGACGGGTCGGTGATCCGCTTCGATTCGAACGCAGCCGTGCTGGTCAACAAGAATGAGGAGCCGATCGGCACCCGTATCTTTGGCCCAGTGGTTCGCGAACTGCGCGGCAAGAAGCACATGAAGATCATCAGTCTCGCGCCGGAGGTGCTGTAATGGCGACCGCAAAGATCAAGAAGGGCGACCGCGTCATCGTTCTGTCCGGCAAGGACAAGGGCAAGACCGGTGAAGTCACGATGGCACTCCCCAAGGACGGCAAGGTCGTCGTTGCGGGCGTGAACGTTGCCGTTCGCCACGTAAAGCCGAGCCAGGGTGACCCGCAGGGTGGCCTGAAGCGCGCCGAAGCGCCGCTGCACGTCTCCAAGGTCGCTCACGTGACCGCCGACGGCAAGCCCACGCGCGTTCGTTTCGAGACCCAGGACGGCAAGAAAGTCCGTGTTGCGGTCAAGACCGGAGACAAGATCGATGGCTGATGCAGCTTACAAGCCCCGGATGAAGGGCATCTATGACGACAAGATCGTCAAGGCGATGACCGAGAAGTTCGGCTACAAGAACGCCATGGAAGTTCCGCGCATCGACAAGATCGTGCTGAACATGGGCGTTGGCGAAGCCACGCAGGACAAGAAGAAGGTCGATCAGGCCTTTGGCGAAATGGAATTGATCGCAGGGCAGAAGCCCGTCGTGACCAAGGCCAAGAAGTCGATTGCACAGTTCAAGCTGCGCGAAGGCATGCCGATCGGCGTGAAGGTCACCCTTCGCCGTGAGCGCATGTACGAATTCCTGGACCGTTTCATCACGATCGCGCTTCCCCGCGTTCGCGATTTCCGCGGGCTCAACCCCAAGTCGTTCGACGGACGCGGCAACTATGCCTGCGGCCTGAAGGAACAGCTGGTGTTCCCGGAAATCAGCTATGACCGGATCGACAAGATTCGTGGCCTGGACGTGATCGTGGCAACCACGGCGAAGACCGACGAGGAAGCGCGCGAGCTGCTCCGTTTGTTCGGTTTCCCGTTCCCGATCGAAGACGCTGACACCGAAAAGAAGGCGGCATAAGATGGCGAAGGTAAGTTCTGTCAACAAGAACGAGCGTCGCAAGATGCTGGTCAAGAAGTATGCGCCCAAGTACGCGGCGCTGAAGGCGATCGCTGCCGATACGTCGCTCAGCGACGGCGAGCGGATCGAAGCCCGTCTCAAGATGGCCGAGATCCCCCGCAACGGCAACCCGACGCGCATCCGCAACCGCTGCGAGCTGACCGGTCGTCCGCGCGCATATTATCGCAAGTTCCGCCTCTGCCGTATTCAGCTGCGCGATCTGGCCAACAAGGGCCTGATCCCGGGCGTTACGAAGTCGAGCTGGTAAGGATCAACAGATGGCATTGACCGATCCCCTGGGTGATATGCTCACCCGCATCCGCAACGGCCAGCGCGCGCGCAAGGACTCCGTCCTGACGCCGGGCTCCAAGCTGCGGGCCCGCGTGCTCGACGTGCTCCAGCGCGAGGGCTATATCCGTGGCTATAGCGAAGAGCAGATGGGCCCTGCGGCCGGCATCCGCATCGAGCTGAAGTATTTCGAGGGCCAGCCCGCGATCAAGCATGTCGCGCGCGTGTCCAAGCCTGGCCGTCGCGTCTATTCGGCTTCGACCGAACTGCCGCGGGTCATGAATGGCCTTGGCATCACGATCGTCTCCACGCCTCGCGGCGTTCTGTCCGACGCCGAAGCGCGCGAACAGAATGTCGGCGGCGAAGTCCTCGCGGAGGTGTTCTGATGAGCCGCATCGGTAAAAAGCCGGTCACGATCCCGAGCGGCGTGACCGCGACGATCGAAGGCCAGCAGCTCAGCGTGAAGGGCCCCAAGGGCACCCTCGCCATGCCGCTGCGCGAAGAGATCAGCTATGTGCTTGAAGAGGGCGGCATCGCCGTCAACCCGGCCAATGAGACCAAGCGCGCTCGCGCGTTCTGGGGCATGCAGCGTACGCTGGTGCAGAACCTCATCACCGGCGTGTCGGACGGCTTCACCAAGAAGCTGCTGATCAACGGCGTGGGCTACCGCGCCGCGGTTCAGGGCAAGACGCTGAACCTCAAGCTCGGCTACAGCCACGACGTCAACATCGACGTGCCGGAAGGGATCGAAGTCAAGACCCCGGACAACACGACGGTCGAGATTTCGGGTTCCGACAAGCAGAAGGTCGGCCAGCTGGCCGCTGAAATCCGTCGCTGGCGCAAGCCCGAGCCGTATAAGGGCAAGGGCATCAAGTACGACGGCGAGTTCATCTTCCGCAAGGAAGGGAAGAAGAAGTAATGTCGACCAAGGGTATGTCTCTCTTCGAGAAGCGGCGCCGCCGCAACCGCACCGCGCTCCGCGCGCGTGGATCGGGCCGTCCGCGGCTGTCGATCCATCGCTCGGGCCGCCACATCTATGCGCAGATCATCGACGACGCGCAGGGCGTGACGATCGCAGCTGCTTCGACGCTGGAAAAGGACGTGCGCGACACGTCCGGCGCCAACATCGACGCAGCAGTGGGCGTCGGCACCCGCATCGCCGAGGCCTGCAAGGCTGCTGGCGTCACGCAGGTCGTGTTCGATCGCGGTGGCTTCCTGTTCCACGGTCGCGTCAAGGCGTTGGCGACTGCCGCGCGTGAAGCCGGATTGGAGTTCTAATTATGGCTGACGACAACATTCCAACCGAAGCTACGGCAGCTCCCGAAGGCGCAGCCGCTCCCGACGCCCGCGGTCCCCGCGGCGGTCGTGGTCGCGGTGGCCCCGGCGGCGGTGGCCAGAATCGTGGCGGCCGTGACAACCGTGGCGGTCGCGACAATCGCGGTCGTGGCGGCCCCGGTGCCGATGATGGCGGCGAAGAGCTGATCGAGAAGCTGGTCCACATCAACCGCGTCTCGAAGACGGTCAAGGGCGGTAAGCGCTTCGGCTTCGCGGCTTTGGTCGTCGTGGGCGACGGCAAGGGCCGTGTCGGCTTCGGTCATGGCAAGGCACGCGAAGTGCCGGAAGCCATTTCCAAGGCGACGGCTGCTGCCAAGAAGGCAATGGTTCGCGTTCCGCTGAAGGAAGGCCGCACGCTGCATCATGACGGTAACGGTCACTTCGGTGCCGGTCTCGTCACGCTGCGCTCGGCTCCGCAGGGAACGGGCATCATCGCCGGTGGCCCGATGCGCGCCGTGTTCGAATCGCTCGGCGTTGCCGACGTGGTGACCAAGTCGGTCGGTACGTCCAACCCGTACAACATGATCCGTGCGACCTTCGAGGCGCTGACCAGCCAGGTGAGCCCGAAGTCGGTTGCGCAGCGTCGTGGCAAGAAGATCGCCGATCTGCTCGGCCGTGGTGGTGCGGAAGCACCCCAGGCTGAAGCCGAAGCGATCGTGGAGTAAAGACCCATGGCAACCATCAAGATCACGCAGACCGGTTCGCCGATCCGCCGCGAGAAGGACCAGCGCGCAACGCTGATCGGTCTCGGCCTCAACAAGATGCACCGCACGCGCGAGCTGCAGGACACGCCCGAAGTTCGTGGCATGATCCGCAAGGTCGCGCACATGGTGAAGATCGAGGCGTAAGCTAATCTCCCTCTCCCGCGTGCGGGAGAGGGTGGCCGACCCCGGCGAATGCCGGGGGAGGTCGGGAGAGGGCAGGGCAACACTAAGCGTGTCGCCCGTTACAGCCCCTCTCCCCGGCCCTCTCCCCACAGGGGAGAGGGAGAAGAAGTAGACAAATCCGGGGCAGGGGGCTAACGGCCCCCTTCCTCATTTATCCAGCGCGTCAAAAGCGAAAGCGAGTGCACACATGAAACTCAATGATATCCGTGACAACGCCGGTGCGCGTAAGTCGAAAATGCGCGTCGGCCGTGGTATCGGTTCGGGCAAGGGCAAGACCGCAGGCCGTGGCCAGAAGGGCCAGAAGAGCCGCGAGGGCGTTTCCATCGCCGGCTTCGAGGGCGGCCAGATGCCGCTCCACATGCGTCTGCCGAAGCGTGGCTTCAACAACATCTTCGCCAAGGATTATGCTGAGGTGAACCTCGGCGCGATCCAGGTTGCGGTCGACGCAGGCAAGATCGAAGCTGGCGCGACGCTCGATCACAACGCGCTGAAGGCTGCTGGCCTCGCGCGCGGTGGCAAGGACGGCGTCCGTCTGCTCGGCAAGGGCGAACTGACCACCAAGCTGTCGTTCACCGTGGCCGGCGCGTCCAAGGGCGCGATCGAAGCGGTCGAAAAGGCCGGTGGTTCGGTCGACGTGATCCACGTCGTTCCTGCCGCTGAAAAGGCTGCCGCCAAGAAGGGCGTCAAGTATCGCGAGCGCAAGGCGCACAAGGAATCGTTCAAGGCGTAAGCCGGACGATCTGATACTCTTTGTCCCGAACGGCGACCCCGCTGTTCGGGACAAATCGTTTAAGCGATCCCGGCTTTTAGACGCGCTCTGTCGCTCGCTCCGTTCGTTTCGAGCGAAGTCGAGAAACAGGTATCAAGCGCTGCGCGGGGTTTCTCGACTACGCTCGAAACGAACGGATAGGGGCAGGTCGGCGCGATCTCTTCGCGCAACCCATTAGACAAGCCCGCTTGGGCCCCTATATGAGCGGCGGGGCGGTAACACGTTTCCCGCCGCTTTTGTTTCCGCCGCTACTGCATCCAGGACGATAGACGCACATGGCATCCGCAGCCGACCAGATGGCTTCCAGCATCAGCCTGTCGAAATTCGCACAGGCGACCGACCTCAAGAAGCGGCTGTGGTTTACCATCGGCGCGCTGATCGTGTTCCGCCTGCTCAGCTACGTGCCGCTGCCGGGGATCGATCCGACCGCGCTGACCGAACTGGCCAGCCGCACCAGCGGTGGCGTGCTCGATTTCTTCAACGCTTTCTCGGGCGGCTCGCTCAAGCGCGCCAGTCTGATCGCTCTGGGTGTCACGCCCTACATCACCGCCTCGATCGTGGTGCAGCTCGCGACCTCGCTGTCGCCGACGCTCGCCGCCATCAAGAAGGAAGGCGAGAGCGGGCGCAAGCGGCTCAACCAATATACGCGCTACGGCACCGTCGCGCTGACCATCATCCAGGGCTATTTCCTGACGCTTGGCTTTGAGAGCCAGGGCGTCGTTGTGAATCCGGGGCCGATGTTCATCGCCGGGTCGATCGTCAGCCTGGTTGGCGGCACGATGTTCCTGATGTGGATCGGTGAGCAGATCACCAGCCGCGGCATCGGCAACGGCATGTCGCTGATCATCATGGCGGGTATCGTCGCGAACTTGCCGACGACGCTCTACACGCTGGCCGAGGGTGGCCGCGCGGGCAACCTCGACGGGTTCAAGATCCTCGGTATCATCGTCGCAGTGGCGGGCCTGATCCTGTTCATCTGCTTCATGGAGCGCGCGCAGCGCCGCATCCTGATCCAATATCCCAAGCGCCAGACGCAGCGCGGCATGCAGGCCGATCGCAGCCATTTGCCGCTGAAGATCAACACCGCCGGCGTCATCCCGCCGATTTTCGCGTCGTCGCTGTTGCTGATGCCGCTGACCGTGATGCAGCTCGCCGGCAAGCAGCCTGCGGGCGGCAAGGAAACCTGGTGGGGTGATGTCGTCATCACGCTCAACCAATATCTGCAGCACGGGTCGCTGGTGTACATGCTGCTCTACGGCGCTGGCATCGTGTTCTTCTCATTCTTCTACACCGCCGTGGTGTTCAACCCGGAAGAGACCGCCGACAATCTCAAGCGCTATGGCGGCTTCATCCCCGGCATCCGCCCGGGCAAGAACACCGAGGCCTATTTCGATTATGTGCTGACCCGCATCACCGTGATCGGTGCCGGGTATCTGGCGATCATCTGCCTGTTGCCGGAATATCTGGTGTCGGCGTTGTCGATCCCGTTCTACCTTGGTGGCACTAGCTTGCTGATCGTGGTCAACGTAACAATGGATACGGTGACGCAGATTCAGAGCCATTTGCTTGCGCATCAATATGGCGATCTGATCAAGAAGGCGAAGCTGAAGGGCGGGCGTCTCCGCTAAAAGCGGAACGCGAGTCGCCACGGCGATTGGGGAGAGCGTATTGAACATCATCCTGTTGGGGCCGCCCGGAGCCGGTAAGGGCACGCAGGCGAGCCATTTGGAAGCGGATCGCGGTATGATCCAGCTTTCGACCGGCGACATGCTGCGCGCAGCGCGCAAGGCGGACACGCCACTCGGCCATCAGGTCGCTGCGGTGATGGATTCGGGCGCGCTCGTCTCCGACGAGATCGTCTCCGCGTTGATCGATGACAAGCTGGGCACGCTCTCGCCCGAGCAAGGTACGATTTTCGACGGATATCCGCGGACTGCGGCCCAGGTCGAATCGCTCGATACGATCCTTGCCCGGCACGGCCGCAAGCTCGACACGGTGATCGAGTTGGACGTGAATGAGGATGCGCTCGTCGCGCGCATCGTCGGTCGCTATACCTGCGCCACCTGTGGTGCAGGTTATCATGACAGCTTCAAGCAGCCCAAGGTCGCCGGGACCTGCGACGTGTGCGGCGGGCATGAGTTCAAGCGGCGTCCCGACGACAATGAGGAAACCGTGCGCACGCGCATGGCCGAATATCGCGCCAAGACCGAGCCGATCATCCCGATTTACCAGGCGCGCGGGTTGCTCGCGCGGGTCGATGGCATGGGCGACATTGGCGACGTGACGCGTGCGATCGAGGCGATCCTCGACGCGCGCTGACCGTTTGGCACAAAGGACCATGCGGGCGCACGCTGGCGGTGCGTGAGGCGTTTCTCGGCCGAATGACATTTTCGTCACCTCAGTGTCATCGCGTTGGATGCGCGACCGGCGCATGAAGGGCGCAGGCCATGCACGCTGGCCGGAAATGTATTCACGAGATCGACACTCGCACTCCCGGGAGTGTCGTTGGCCGGCGGAAGGCATGCTTTCCGTCGGCCTCATTTCATTCTAGGCACGAGGAAACCGCCCGGAATGCCGCCTGTGACCCGCAAGATCCTGATCGTCGAGGACGATAGCTCCACTTCCGCCTATCTCGCCAAGGGCTTGAGCGAGGCGGGCTTTGCGGTCGAATCCTGCTCGGATGGGCGCGACGGCTTGTTTCTGGCGAGCGAGGGCATTTTCGATCTCATCATCGCCGACCGCATGTTGCCGGGGCTGAACGGCATTGCGATGCTCGGCGCGATTCGCGCGGCCGGGGTACGCACGCCGACCTTGATCCTTTCGGCGCTGGGCACAGTTGACGACCGGATCGACGGATTGAATGCCGGTGCCGACGATTATCTGGTGAAGCCGTTTTCCTTCGCCGAACTGACCGCACGCATCGATGCGATCTTCCGCCGCGTCGATCGTGGCGTGGGGGAGGGGCAGGCGACGCGCTTGTCGGTTGGCGATCTGGAAATCGATTTGCTCGGGCGCACGGTCGCCCGCGCGGGGCGGCCCATTCAACTCGGCGCGCGCGAATTCAACCTGCTCGAATATCTCGCCCGCCATGCCGGACAAGTCGTCACGCGCACGATGATGCTGGAGAAGATCTGGAATTATCATTTCGATCCGGGATCGAACGTGGTCGATGTGCATATCGGGCGGTTGCGCCGCAAGCTTGAGGAGGGCTTCGCCGCGCCGATCCTGCACACGGTGCGTGGGGCCGGGTATCGGTTATCGGTCGAGCCATAGCCATTTCCTTCTCGTCCCGCCTGTCGGTAACCGCGCGGATCGCGCTGCTGGCAATTCTGCTGGGGCTCACCTCCAATGTCGCGCTGGTCGCGTTCGTGTGGAAGCTTGTGCGCGATCAGGCGATCGACGAGTTGCGCCGCGATACCGTCGAGGAATCGGAGGGGCTGGTGGCAATTTATCGCGCTGGCGGGCTCCCTGCGCTGGCGCGGACGATCGACGAGGGACGCGCAAACGGGGATCGTTCGCGCATCGTCGCGGTGATCGCTGCCGATGGGCGACGCGTTGCTGGCATCGGCCCGGCGATCGTCGGCAGCGGCGCACCGGCACCGACCATCTTCCGCATCGGACGCATGGGGGATTCGAGCCCGTGGCTGGAGCGCGAGGCGGGGTATGCGGTGCGTGAGGTCGGCCCGTACCGATTGGTCAGCGGACGCTTGCTCGACGATTGGGAGCAGGAGCAACAGGGGATAGAGCGCGCACTTGCTGCGGCGATGCTGCTGTCGCTGGCGCTTGGCATTGGGGGCGGGTTGATTGTGACGCGCTATGTCGGGCGGCGGCTCGACCGGGTTGCTGATGTGATCGAAGGGGTTGCGAGCGGTGACCTGTCGCGCCGCGTGGTCAATCCGGCCGCCGGGCATCCGGGGGGTGGCGACGCGTTCGACCGACTGGCGTCGCGGCTCAACGCCATGCTCGACAAGACCGAGCGGCTGATGACCGAATTGCGGATCGTTACAGACGGTTTGGCGCACGATTTGCGCTCTCCGCTCGCCCGGCTGCGCGCCAAGGCCGAGGTGGCGGTGCTGCAGGCCGATCCGGCGCAGCGCGAGGCGGCGATGGGCGGGCTACTGATCGAGACCGATCTGGTGATGCGGATGCTATCGACGATGATCGAAATCACGCGCGCCGAATCGGTCCCGCGCGACCGTCTGGCACCGATCGATCCCGCAGCGTTGATGGAGGAGATTGCCGAGCTTTACGGCCCGGTTATCGAGGATTCCGGGATGCGGTTCGAGATTGCGATCGACGCGTACCCGCCGCACGTCGTGCTGCACCGCGAGCTGATGACGCAGGCGATCGCCAATCTGATCGACAATGCACTGCGCCACGCGGCACAGGGTGGGGAGATCCGGCTCGGGCTGGTGATCGGTCCGGACGAAGCGCGCTTTCAGGTTGCCGATCGCGGCCCGGGCATTGCCGAGGCTGACCGTGCGCAGGCGCTGCGGCGGTTCGGGCGGCTCGATGTCGCGCGCAGTGTGCCGGGGGCGGGGCTCGGCATGGCGCTGGTCGAGGCGGTCGCCCGGCTGCATGGCGGGCGTCTGGAGCTGGGGGATCATGCGCCCGGCCTGATCGTGGCGATCGTCATCCCGCTGACGGCGTGATCGTGATCGGGCGCTTGACAGCGGGTGAGTCGGGTCTTAACGCACCGCTATTCCGAAACACCGGTCTCCGGCGGCGCATGTTTGCGCTCGCCGGTGTCGTGCGTTACGGTAGGCAACGCGATGAGATGGGGTCCGCAGCCATGCGCACCCTGTGGAGCAGGAGAACAAGTTCATGGCACGTATCGCCGGGGTCAACATCCCGACCAACAAGCGCGTTGTTATTGCGCTCACCTACATTCACGGCATTGGCGACACCAAGGCCAAGGAAATCGTCACCAAGCTCGGCATCCCGATGACCGCGCGCGTGCAGGACCTGACCGACCAGGAAGTCCTCCACATCCGCGAAACCATCGACGCCGACTATACCGTCGAGGGTGATCTTCGTCGCCAGGTTGCGATGAACATCAAGCGCCTGATGGATCTGGCCTGCTATCGCGGCCTGCGCCATCGCAAGGGGCTGCCGGTTCGTGGCCAGCGCACGCATACCAATGCGCGCACTCGCAAGGGCAAGGCCAAGCCGATCGCCGGTAAGAAGAAGTGAGCTTGAGCCGCGGGTAACCGCGGCTCGCTCCTCGACGAAGGATTAGGGACAGACAATGGCACGTGAACCACAGCGCATTAAGCGCCGCGAACGCAAGAACATCACCTCGGGCGTCGCCCATGTGAACGCAAGTTTCAACAACACCATGATCACGATCACCGATGCCCAGGGCAACGCGATTTCGTGGTCGTCGGCTGGCGCAATGGGCTTCAAGGGCTCGCGCAAGTCGACTCCGTACGCCGCGCAGGTCGCAGCGGAAGACGCCGGCAAGAAGGCCGCCGAACATGGCGTGCGCACGCTCGAAGTCGAAGTGAAAGGCCCCGGTTCGGGCCGTGAGTCGGCGCTGCGCGCGCTGCAAGCGGTCGGCTTCCAGATCACTTCGATCCGTGACGTGACCTCGATCCCGCACAACGGCGTTCGCCCGTCCAAGCGTCGTCGCGTCTGACTTCGTCTCGACCGTGCGCGGTTGATCGCGCTGCACGGTTCGATTCATATATGGCCGGGATTGCCCCATTCCGGCCCAAAACCAAGGGATAGCCTATGTCCGTCAATGCAAAGAACTGGCAGGAATTGAAGAAGCCGTCCGGCCTCGAAAAGAAGCCCGGCGGAGACGGCAAGCGCAAGGCGACCTTCATCGCCGAGCCGCTGGAGCGGGGCTTTGGCCTGACGCTGGGCAACGCGCTGCGTCGCGTGCTGCTGTCCTCGCTGCAGGGTGCGGCCGTGACCTCGATCAAGATCGAGAACGTTCTGCATGAATTCTCCTCGCTCGCGGGCGTTCGCGAGGACGTGACCGACATCGTGCTGAACGTGAAGCAAATCGCGCTGCGCATGCAGGGTGAAGGGCCGAAGCGTCTCCAGCTTTCGGCAACGGGTCCTGGCCCGGTCAAGGCCGGTGACATTGCGGTTTCGGGCGACATCGAAGTGATGAACCCGGCGCTGGTGCTGTGCCACCTCGACGATGGCGCGACGCTGAACATGGAACTGACCGCTGATGTCGGTAAGGGCTATGTCGCAGCCGTGGCCAACCGTCCGGCCGATGCGCCGATCGGCCTGATCCCGGTCGATGCGCTGTATTCGCCGGTCAAGCAGGTCAGCTATAAGGTCGAGAACACCCGCGTTGGGCAGGAGCTCGATTATGACAAGCTGACGCTGACGGTTGAGACCGACGGCACGATCAGCCCTGAGGACGCCGTCGGCTATGCCGGTCGCATCCTGCAGGACCAGCTCGCTTTGTTCGTGCACTTCGACGATTCGTCGGTCACGCGCGCTGCGCCGATCGGTCATGCTGCTCCGGCGGCAACCGGTGGCGAAGTCGCTGGCGACACGCAGCAGATCAACCGTTACCTGCTTAAGAAGGTCGACGAGCTCGAACTGTCGGTGCGCTCGGCCAACTGCCTCAAGAACGACAACATCATCTATATCGGCGATCTGGTCCAGAAGACCGAAGCTGAGATGCTGCGCACGCCGAACTTCGGCCGCAAGTCGCTCAACGAGATCAAGGAAGTGCTCTCTTCGATGGGCCTCCGCCTGGGTATGGAAATCCCCGGCTGGCCGCCTGAGAACATCGAAGAGATGGCCAAGAAGCTTGAACAAGAGATTATGGGTTAAGGCACGTCGCCCCGGCGAAGGCCGGGGCCGCTCCGCAATTTTGCGGAGCAAGTGCCCCATAGCTAACGGCCCCGGCCTCCGCCGGGGCGACGGAAACATTGGGTGGTCGACCGTCGCCACCAGGTCTGGGGTACCTCACACGGCCCCATAACGAACGAAGGAAAATACCATGCGTCATCGCGTAGGCGGTCGTAAACTGCAGCGTACCTCGGCACATCGCATCGCGTTGTTCCGCAACATGTCCGCTGCCCTCATCAAGCACGAGCAGATCACCACCACCGTCGCCAAGGCGAAGGAACTGCGTCCTTACGTCGAAAAGCTGATCACGCTGGCGAAGAAGGGTGGCCTGTCCAACCGTCGCCTGGCGCACGCGCGGCTGCTCGACGATGCGCAGTTGGTCAAGCTGTTCGACGTTCTGGCGACGCGCTATGCCGATCGTAACGGCGGCTACACCCGCATCATCAAGGCCGGCATCCGCCTGTCGGACGCATCGCCGATGGCGATCATCGAATTCGTCGACCGCGACGTCAGCGCCAAAGGCCAGGATTCGGGCCCGGTGCTGAATGACGGTGAGTATGACGAGGCGGCGTGAGCTTAGCGTAGCTAAGTACCGCTTTCCGCCTCGTCCGGCCGACGGCGCATAAAGCGCCGTTCGACGGCGTGGCTTTGCCACGACGCGGATGTGGCGGTAAAGCGATCAAGACATTGAGAAAGGAGCCGCACTCGGTAGAGTGTGGCTCCTTTTTTCGTTTTGGAGCCCTACATGCGCTTGACCCTGCCGCTGATTGCTCTCGTCCTCGCGGCTCCCGCGCAACTACAGGCTCAAAGCATGCACTATCCCGAAACCCGCCGCGTGACCCAGGTCGACGAACAGTTCGGCGTAAAGGTCGCCGATCCGTATCGTTGGCTCGAAAACGATGTGCGCACCGATGCCGAGGTCGCCAAATGGGTGGCGGACGAGAACGCGCTCACCAACGCCTATCTGGCGACGCTGCCCGGCCGCGACATCTTTGCGGCGCGGTTGAAGACGTTGCTCGATTATGAGCGTTTCGGTTTGCCGGTGAAGAAGGGTGGCCACTATTTCTACACCCACAATAGCGGCTTGCAGAACCAGGCGGTGCTGTATGTGCGCGATGGCGTCGACGGCGCGGGCCGGGTGCTGATCGACCCCAATGGCTGGTCGAAGGACGGCGCGACCGCGCTTGCCGAATGGAGCCCGTCCGAGGACGGCAAGAAGCTCGCTTATGCGGTGCAGGACGGCGGCACCGACTGGCGCACGGTCAAGGTGCTCGACGTGGCGACGGGTGCGGTGTCGGATACGATCGAGTGGGTGAAATTCTCCGGCCTGGCCTGGGCGAAGGATGGCTCGGGCTTCTATTATTCGCGCTTTGCAGCGCCCGCCGCCGGGGCGAAGTTCCAGGCGCTGAACGAGAATCAGCAAATCTATTTCCACACGCTCGGCACCGCGCAGGCGGCCGACCCGCTGATCTACGCCACGCCGGAGAGCCCCAAGCTCGGCCACACCGCGCAAGTGACCGACGATGGCAAATGGCTGGTCATCACCACGCATGAAGGCACCGACAACCGCTATCAGATCACCGTGATCGACCTGACCGCGCCCAAGCCCTTCCCGCGCACGATCTTCAAGGGGTTGGACTATGAGTGGAGCCTCGCGGGCAATGTCGGCGGCACTTTCTATTGGGTAACCAACAAGAATGCGCCGCGCGGCCGGATCGTCGCGACCAATCTCTATGCGCGCTCGGCCGAAGTGCCGGAGCACGAACTCGTCGCGCAGGGCAAGGATGTGCTCGACGGGGCCTCGCTGGTCGGTGGTAAGCTGTTGGTGTCGTATCTCGCCGATGTGAAGAGCGAAATCCGCCGCTACACGCTGGACGGCAAGCCCGATGGCGTGGTGCCGCTGCCCGGCATCGGCGCGGCCGGGGGCTTTGGCGGCGAGGAGGGCGATCCCGAGACCTTCTTTGCCTTCACCAGCTTCGCCACGCCGACGACGATCTATCGCTATGACGTGAAGACCGGGCAGGCGACGCCCTGGGCCGCGCCGAAGGTGGCGTTCGATCCTGCACGCTACACCGTCGAGCAGCGTTTCTACGCCTCCAAGGACGGCACGCAGGTGCCGATGTTCATCGTCCGCCGCAAGGATGTGAGCGGCCCGGCACCGACGCTGCTTTATGCCTATGGCGGCTTCAACATTTCGGTGACGCCGGCCTTCTCGGCAACGCGGTTGGCGTGGCTGGAGCAGGGCGGGGTGCTGGCGGTCGCCAACATTCGCGGCGGCGGCGAATATGGCAAGGCGTGGCACGATGGCGGCCGGTTGGCCAACAAGCAGAATGTGTTCGACGATTTCATCGCGGCGGGCGAATATCTGAAGGCACAAGGGGTGACCGGCAAGGATCAGCTTGTCATCCAGGGCGGGTCGAATGGCGGGTTGCTGGTGGGCGCGGTGACCAATCAGCGTCCGGACCTGTTCGCGGCGGCTTTGCCTGCGGTGGGCGTGATGGACATGCTGCGCTTCGATCGCTTCACCGCCGGGCGCTATTGGGTCGATGACTATGGCTATCCCTCGAAGGAAGCCGATTTCAAGACGCTCTACGCCTATTCGCCCTATCACAATATCCGTGCGGGCAAGGCGTACCCGGCGATCCTGGCCGAGACTGCCGACACCGATGACCGCGTCGTGCCGGGGCATACCTTCAAATATACCGCAATGCTGCAATCGCTCGACCTGGGCCCCAAGCCGCGCCTGGTGCGGATCGAGACGCGTGCCGGGCATGGGTCGGGCAAGCCGACCGACAAGGTGATCGCCGAAACCGCCGACGCCTGGGCGTTTGCGGCGAAGTGGACGGGGCTAACGGTCAAGCCGGTGGAGTGAAGCGGCGCTAACTCCTGGCGTCCCCGGCGGAGGCCGGGGCCCAGCAGCGAGAGGAAGCGTTACGACGACGGCAGCTCAGACCTCGGGCACCTATCCTCGCGCCATACCAATAATTGGTGTCCGTCATGCACCCCGACGACGCGCAACTCGGTCCCGGCTGCAAGATCAAGCGGCGCGTCGAACGGATAGAATTGCGCGCCCCAATGCGACTTGGCGTCGGGGCCGGGGCGGTTTTCATAGCTGGCCTCGGCATCCAGATCGAGCCGGATCCACTGCACGATCCCGCTGACGGGCGTGCCGTCGCTGACCAGCGTCGCCGCCCCGCGATGCGGTTCGCGCGCGGCCTTGCCGGTGAAGTCGAAGGACAGCAACGCCGCAGGCGTGCTGTGCAGCGTGAGCGTCGCGTCGCTGACCGCGACATTGCGCGGCACCTGCGCCAGCGCGTTGAAGCCGTCGAGATCGAACCCGGCGACCTCTGCCATGTGCGTCCTCGTAGCGGCACCCCAATTGGCCAGCGCAACCATCACCGCGCCGCCCATCGGGATCATCTGTCCGCCCGGTGCCAGCAGCCGTGATGCCGCGTCGGCCAGCGTGGTCAGCACGCCCTCGGCCAGCAAATTGTTCGAGACGATTTCGGATACGATCACATCGGCATGGCCTTCGAGATCCGATTCGAGTTCGAGCTCGGTCGAATTGCCGGTGACGACGCGGATGCGGTCGGCATAGCCATTGGCGGCGACGATGCGCCTCGCGGAATCGGCGATCGCCGGGTTTTCCTCGCATGCGACCACGCGGCCCGCCCCGGCGCGCGCCGCCATCATCGACAGCAGGCCGCTGCCCGCGCCAATGTCGAGTACATGCGTGCCCGGCGTCACCGCGCGCCGGATCGCGGCGTCGAAGGCGGCGTTGCGCGGTTCGTCGCGCAGCATGTTGAAATGCCAGCGCGGCACGCTTTGCCCGATCAATTGTTGGGTGCGTGCGGCGACCTCCCCGTCATCGGGGGCCAGCGCGCGCGCTTCGGTCGCCAGCGGATAGACCCGGCCGCGCAGTCCGATCTTCGATGCGAGCCCGGCGAGCCCCGCCAGTTTGCGGCCATCTCTCCCCGCCGCCTCCACCATGGGCTCGAAGCCAGCGCGCGCGACCGCTTTCATATCCCGCTTGTCGTTCATATGGCCCCCAAAGCTCTTCCCCCACGGCGCGTATCTGCTATCTGGCCGCATGACCCATCAGACCGACTCCATCCTCATCGTCGATTTCGGCAGCCAGGTAACGCAATTGATCGCACGGCGCGTGCGGGAGGCTGGCGTCTACAGCGAGATCGCCCCGTTCACCACCGCCGATGCGGCCTTCGCCCGGATGAACCCCAAGGGTGTGATCCTCTCGGGCAGCCCGGCCTCGGTTCTGGAGGAAGGATCGCCGCGCATCCCGCAGGCAATTCTCGATAGCGGCGTGCCGATCATGGGCATTTGCTATGGTCAGCAAGTGCTGATGCACCAATTGGGCGGCACCGTAACGCTCGGCGAAAGCGGCGAATTCGGCCATGCCGTGATCGAGGTGACCGACCATTGCGCGCTGTTCGACGGCGTGTGGCAGCCGGGCGAGAAACATACGGTGTGGATGAGCCATGGCGACAAGGTGACCGCGCTTGCCCCCGGCTTCCGCCCGGTCGCGGTCAGCCCCGGTTCGCCGATTGCGGTGGTCGCCGACGAAGCGCGCCACTATTACGCCACGCAATTCCACATGGAAGTGGCGCACACCCCCGACGGTGCCAAGCTGATCGCCAATTTCGCGCGACACGTCTGCGGTTTGACCGGCGACTGGACGATGGCCGAGTTCCGCGCCGCCAAGATCGCCGAGATCCGTGCGCAGGTCGGCAAGGGGCGCGTGATTTGCGGCCTGTCGGGCGGTGTCGACAGTGCGGTCGCCGCCGTGCTGATCCATGAGGCGATTGGCGATCAGCTCACCTGCGTCTTCGTCGACCACGGCTTGATGCGCAGTGGCGAGGCCGAGCAGGTCGTCTCGCTCTTCCGCAACCATTACAACATCCCGCTGGTGCATGTGGATGCCGAAGCGACGTTCCTCGAAGGGCTGGCGGGCGTCACCGATCCCGAGGCCAAGCGCAAGTTCATCGGCGCGGCGTTCATCGACATCTTCGAGGCCGAGGCCAAGAAGGTGGGCGGGGCGGATTTCCTCGCACAGGGCACGCTCTACCCCGATGTGATCGAAAGCGTCAGCTTCACCGGCGGCCCGTCGGTGACGATCAAGAGCCACCACAATGTCGGCGGCCTGCCCGCGCGGATGAACATGCAGTTGGTCGAGCCGCTGCGCGAACTGTTCAAGGACGAAGTCCGCGCGCTGGGCCGCGAACTCGGGCTGACCGAGGCGTTTGTCGGGCGGCACCCGTTCCCCGGACCTGGCCTCGCGATTCGCATTCCGGGCGAAGTGACCAAGGAACGCTGCGACATCCTGCGTAAGGCCGATGCGATCTATCTAGAGGAAATCCGCGCGGCGGGGCTGTACGACACGATCTGGCAGGCGTTCGCCGTGCTCTTGCCAGTGCGCAGCGTCGGCGTGATGGGCGACGGGCGCACCTATGACAATGTGCTGGCCCTGCGCGCGGTCACCTCGACCGACGGCATGACCGCCGAGGCATTCCAATTCCCCGGCGACTTCCTGCCGCGCGTGGCGACGCGGATCGTCAATGAGGTGAAGGGCATCAACCGCGTGACCTATGACTATACGAGCAAGCCGCCCGGCACGATCGAGTGGGAGTGAGCTTAGGCCCGGCGATCAGACCTGCCACACCAGCGGCAGGCTGGTAAGAATACCAACATTGCCGGCCCGCATCGTGGTGGGGCGGGCCGGATCGATCGCGAAGGGCGGCATCGCGGCCAACCAGGCGCGCAGGAAAGCGATCACTTCCATCCGCGCCAGCCCCACGCCGACACAGCGATGCGCGCCCGCGCCAAAGGTCGTGTGGTGGATCGGGTTGAGCTTGCGGTCGAAATCGACCCGCTCCGGCGTGTCGAAACATGCGGGATCGAGATTGTGCAACACGCCGGGCAAATACACGATGTCGCCAGCCCGGATGGTGAGCGATCCGACCGGCACGTCGACCACGGCATTGCGCGAGACCGAGGCAGATGGGTAGCGCCGCATCAGTTCATCGGCGGCGGCGGGGATCAAGGTTGGGTTTTCGCGCAGCAACTGCTGGTCCTCAGGATGTCGCGCCAGATGCATCGCGATCATGCCGAGCATCGCGGCGACCGTGTCGAGCCCGGCGAACAGGATGTTGCGCGCCATCCGCATCGCTTCGTCGAGCGTCCAGGCGCGTCCCTCGATTGGTTCGGCGATGATGCGGCTGAGCAGATCGTCCCCCGGCTGGGCGAGGCGCGCCGCGATGTAGGGGTGCAGATAGGCATCGACCGCATCGCGCAGTTCGACCACCCCCATCGTGCCATCAGGTCGGGTCAATTGCGCGCCCAGCGGCCGGAGGATGGCGCGATCGGTGACCGGCACATCGATCATCGACAGGAACACGTGGACGGGCAGAATCTCTGCGAAATCGGGCATGAAATCGCATGTGCCGCGCCGGATCAAGTCGGCGATCAGCTCCTCCGCCAGCGCGGTGACCGAGGCTTCCAGCGCGACGATGTGGCGGCCGCCAAAGCCCTTCATCACGGCGGCGCGGAAGCTCTTATGCTCGGCCCCGTCCTGCTGCAGCGGGATGAGGCGCATGGTCTCGCCTAGGCCTGGGGTGACGGCGAGCACTTCGCTCGAGAGGCGGGCAGCGTCGGCCCATAAGGCGCGGACTACTGCGCCGCGCGTGGCGATCCAGTGTCCGCCATTGGCGGTGGTCCACACCAGCCCGTCGCCGTCCGCGTGCTGCAGGGTTTGCCACGCGGCGAAATAGTCGGTGTCGGCACCTGGCGGGTTGAAAATGTCGAAATCGACGACAAGCTCGGGCGGCACATGGGCGGGGATTGCGTTTGACATCCTTCAGCTCCTGCGGCTCCCGGTCTGCGCCGGGTTCTGGAAAGTCTGTTTTAAAGCAAGGCGTGCGCCAGCCTTGCCAGGCGCGGAAAGGCTTTGGCCCGCTCGGCGGCATCGGCGTTGCTGGCTGTGCCGCGCAGCACCCGGCCCTTGATGCCGTGGAAGATCGCGGCCAGGCGGAAGTAGTTGAAGGCCAGGTAAAAGTTCCAATCGGGGATGCCGTTGCGGCCGGTGCGGGCGCAATAGGCGGCGATATAGGCGTCCTGGCTGGGCAGGCCGAGCGCGACCGGATCGGCACCGCCCAGCCCGGCGACGATGTCAGGCGGCATGGTGTAAAGCATTGCGTGATACGCGAAATCAGCGAGCGGATGGCCGAGCGTCGACAATTCCCAGTCGAGCACAGCGAGGATGCGCGGCTCGGTTGGATGGAAGATCAGATTGTCGATGCGAAAGTCGCCATGGACGATGCGGGTCTCGTCATCGGCGGGGATGGCACCGGGCAACCAGGCCACCAGCGCGTCCATCGCGGCGTCGCGCCCGGCCAGCGTATCTGCTTGATATTGCTGGCTCCAGCGCCCGATCTGCCGCGCGAAATAGCTGCCGGGACGCCCGAAAGTTCCGAGCCCGACCGCGACCGGATCGAGCCGGTGCAGGGCGGCGATGACGCGGTTCATCTCGTCATAATATGGCGCGCGGGTGGCGCTTGGCAGGTCGGCGAGGCTGGCGTCCCAGAAGATGCGGCCTTCGACCAGTTCCATCACGTAAAAGACGCTGCCGATGATCGTCTCCTCGGCGCAAATGGCCAGGATTCGCGCCACGGGGACACCCGTTTGCGCCAGCGCTTGTTGCACTTGCGCCTCGCGCAGCACGTCATGGGCACCTTTTAGGACCGTTCCCGCCGGTTTGCGCCTCAGCACATAGCACGCTGACGGCGTGGTGAGGCGATAGGTCGGGTTGGACTGTCCGCCATTGAACTGATCGACGCGCAGCGGCCCGTCAAAACCCGCGACGTGCGATGCCATCCACTGTTCGAGCGCGGCGGTATCGAAGCGTGTGCGCATCGCGCCCGTGCCGCTATTGGCCGCAGCGATCGCCGAGGCGGAGCGGGCATCAGTCGGCATGGGCGGCTTTCCAGTCGCGCTGGATTTTCTTGGCGAGGCTCCATTTGTGGACTTCGGTCGGGCCGTCATAAATGCGGAAGGCGCGGACTTCGCGGAACACCTGTTCGACGATCGTGCGATCGGTGACGCCGGTGCCGCCCATCACCTGGACGCAGCGATCGGCGATGCGCATCAGCGCTTCCGATACCGCGACCTTGGCCATGCTGCTTTCGACGGTGCCGAGGCTGCCATTGTCGAGCACGCCCGCGGCCCAGTCGATCATCAGTTCGGCCTGTTGCAGGTCGATCCGGTTTTCGGCGAGCATGAAGCCGACGCCTTCATGGTCGATCAGCGCTTTGCCGAAGGCGATGCGGCGGTTGGCATAATCGACCGCGATTTCGTGCGCGCGGATGCAGCAGCCGAGCCAGCGCATGCAATGCGACAGCCGCGCCGGGCTCAACCGGATCTGCGCATATTTGAAACCGTCCCCGGCCGCGCCGAGCAACTGGTCGGCAGGTACGCGCAATTGATCGATAGTGACGGTGGCGTGGCCGCCGGGCATCGACGTGTCGATCGTGTTGGGAACGTCGTCGATGCGGATTGCCGGGTCGGGCAGGTCGACGAGGAACAGGCACGCGCCGCCCGCACTATCGGCCTCGGTCGATTTTGCCATGATGATCCCGACCTGCGCGCCGACCGCGCCGGTGATGAAGCACTTCTTGCCTTCGATCACCCAATGGTTGCCGTCGCGGCGGCAGGTCGTCCGCATCATCGACGGATCGGACCCGGCCCCTTGCAGCTCGGCAGGTTCGGTCATGAAGAAGGCCGAGCGGGCGCGACCTTCGACGAGCGGCGTCAGGAAGCGCGCGCGCAGTTCGGGCGAGGCGACATGGCCGATCAGGTACATATTACCTTCGTCGGGTGCCATGGTATTGCACGCGAGCGGCCCGAGCGGAGAGAGGCCGGACGCGATGAGTACGGTCGCGGTCTCGCGTTGGGTGAGATGGCTGCCATCGGGCAGGATATGCGGGGTCAGCACACCTGCCGCGCGGGCGTGTGCGCGCATTTCGTCCACCAGCGCATCGGTCGGCGCGCCGTGATGGTCGCGGCGCGGATCGCTTTCATAGGGAATGATCCGGTCGCGCACAAAGGCTTCGACGCGGGCGGCGATCGCCTGGGCACGCTCGGTTGGCATCCCCTTATCCGATCTTGCGCAGGGGATCGCTGCCGTCCCAGTCGCGCGCCGCGTCGCGCATCATGGCGAACAGTTCGATACCGCCGTCCATCGGTTTGACATATTCGACGATATGGCCTGGGCCGCCACCCGGATCGGCATAGATCACCGCGCCGCTCTCGCCGACCTTGCCCTCGATCAGCACGGTCGCCCCGGCGTCGAGCAATGCGGCGCGCGCGCTGGCGATGTCATCGACCAGGATGCACACATGATGCAGTTGATCCTTCACCGCATAAGCGCCGGTATAGATGGACGGGCTGTCATTTTCGGGACGGATCAGTTCGATCTGCAGATCCCCCCAATAGCCAATCGCTACCGAAAATACCGCGTCGGTCGGTTGGCCGAGATAGGTCATGTCGCCCAATTGGATGTTTTCGAGCAGGAAGAACGGGCCTACGCCGACCACTTCGGTCCAGTGGCGGATTGCCGCGTCGAAATCGGACGGCAGATAGGCCAGTTGCATGATCGGGCCGAGGTGCGTGAGCGGGCCGCGTTTGGCCATGGCGTGTCTCCGGTTAGGTCAGCGGAACAGAGTTTCGGGCGCTTCGAGTAAGCCGACCAGCGCCTTGAGGAAGTGCGCGGCGGCGGCGCCGTCAATCGCGCGGTGATCAACCGACAGCGTCAGGTCGAGGCGTGTTTCGAATCCCGCCGTGCCGTCCGCGCGTTCGTAAGCCACGCGCCGCGCCGCGCCCACCGCCAGGATCGCGCCTTGCGGCGGGTTGATGATAGCGGCGAACTCCTCGACGCCGAACATGCCGAGGTTCGAGATCGAGAAGGTGCCGCCCTCGATATCGTCATACGCCAGGCGACCGGCGGTGGCCTTGTCGATCAGCGTGCGGGTGGCGGTGGCGATTTGCGCGACGCTCTGGCGATCGGCCTGGCGGACGATCGGGGTGACCAAGCCGTTGGGGCTGGCGACGGCGATCGCGATGTCGGCATGGACGAAGCGGTGGAGCGTAGTATCCCGCACCTGGACGTTGACGTCGGGATGTTGGGCCAGCGCGACGCCGCAGGCGCGTACCAGATAGTCATTGATCGACGCCTTGGTGCCCAGCACGAGATTGGCGGTCTTGCGCAGGGCCAGCAGGTCATCGAGCCGCGCGCTGGTGCGCAAATAGAAATGGGGAATCTCCTGCTTGGCGCGCGTCAGGCGTTGCGCGACGACCTTTCGGATGCTGTCGAAGGGCACCACCGTCGGTGCGTTGGCGACCGGGGTGAAGGTGGCCGTCGCGCTGGACGCAGAGGGTGCCGGTTGCACCAGGCGCAACACGTCCGCCTTGGAAATGCGACCGCGCGGCCCGGTGCCGGTGACGGTGCCAAGGTCGATGCCATGCGACGCGGCGATGCGGCGGGCGAGGGGGGAGGCGAAGACCGCCGCCGTCTCCGGCGCGAGCGGCAGCGTACCCGCCGGGACCAAAGCGCTGGCCGGGCGCAGCGCCTGCTGGACATCTTGTAGCGTGATGCGTCCGTCGCGCCCCGAACCGACGATCGGGTCAAGATCGAGTGCGCTGGCCTCGGCCAGTTTGAGCGCTTCCGGGCTGATCGCGCGGTTGGTGAGCAAGCGCGGCGGGGCGGGGGCGGGCGATGCAGCGGATGAGGCTTCTGCCGGGGTTGACTTTGCGGCGGCGCTGGCTTCGGCTGGGCGGAACCCAGCGATAAAGGCATCAATGTCGGCGGCGGGCGTCCCCGCTTCGGCGATGACCGCCAGCAGGGTGCCGACCGGATGGGCATCGCCACCCGATGGCACCAGGATGCGCGCGAGCACGGCATCAAGCTCCGCCTCGACCTCATTGGTGATTTTCGCGGTTTCGATAAGGCACAGCAGATCGCCACGGCGAAAGGCTTCCCCTTCGGTGACTTTCCATTCGGCGATCACGCCTTCGGTCATCTCGATGCCCCATTTGGGCATACAGAACGGGCGAATTGCGGGCATGGCCATCGTCCTCAGCGCCAGTTCAGCACGCGACGCACTGCCGCCTCGATCTTGTCGACCGAGGGCAGGTAGGCGCTTTCAAGCTCGCGCGCGAAGGGGATCGGGGTGTGCGGCGGGGTGACTTGCTGCGGCGGGGCTTTCAGGCTGGAAAATGCCTTTTCGGCGACCAGCGCGCACAGGTCGGCGCCCAGCCCACAACGCGGCGGGGCCTCATCCACCACCACGAACCGGCCCGTCGTTTCGACGCTGTCGAGGATGGTTTCCTCATCGAGCGGGCTGGTGGTGCGCAAATCGATGACATCGCAGCCAATGCCCTGTGCCGCGAGCGTATCCGCCACGGCCTCGCACAGGCCGAGCAGCAGCCCCGAGGACACCAAGGTCACGTCGCCGCCCGCGCGGGTGAGGCGGGCATGGCCGAACGGGATCATGAAGTCGCGGTCGTCGGGCACTTCGCCGCTCATCGCGTAGAGCGCCTTGTGTTCGAGGAAGATCACCGGATCGTCATCACGGATCGCGGTGCGCAACAGGCCCTTCACGTCGGCGGGGGTGGAGGGCATCACCACCTTCAAGCCCGGCATACCGGTGAGGATCTGGTGGACCGACTGGCTGTGTTGTGCAGCGGCGTTATAGCCCGCGCCATAGGCCATGCGGATCACCGCCGGACAGCGCGTCTTGCCGCCGAACATATAGCGGAACTTGGCCATCTGGTTCCAGATCTGGTCGAGCGAGACGCCGATGAAATCAGCGAACATCAGCTCCGCCACCGGGCGCTTGCCCGATAAAGCGAGCCCCGCCGCCGCGCCGATGATGGCGCTTTCCGAAATGGGCGTATCGATCACCCGCTCGGCCCCGAATTTGCCGAACAGCCCGGTCGAGGTCGACCAGATCCCGCCGATCGCCTCCGGGCCGCCGGGCGTGCCCATGCCGCCGACGATATCTTCGCCCAGCACGACCACATCGCTGTCGCGCTCCATTTCCTCCATGATCGTGGAAAGAACGGCGTCGCGGTACATCATGGTGCTCATCGCGTTGCTCCCGCGCTCAATAGGAAATGTAGACATCGGACAGGACGTCTTCGGGCGTGGGGCGCGGGGCCGCTCGCGCTGCGGTGACGGCCCGCTCGATCGTGTCGAGCGCCTCGGTGTCGAGCGCGTCGAGATCGCTGTCGGACAGCAGCCCGGCACTGGTGACCGAGGCGCGGAATTTGGTGAGGCAGTCGCGCGTGGCGCGGATGCGGCTCAACTCGTCGGGGGCACGATAGCGCTGCGGATCGCCCTCGAAATGGCCGAAGAAGCGTTCGGTGTCGAATTCGACCGCCGCTGGCCCGCCGCCGCCACGGACATGCGCCAGCACCTCGCGCATCGTTTCATAGACCGCGAAGAAATCGGTGCCGTCGGCGCGCCACGCTTTCATCCCAAAGGCTTCGGCGCGGCTGGCAATGTCGCGCGCGGTGCCGACCGCATATTGGAAGCCGGTATGTTCCGAATAATGGTTGTTTTCGAACACGAAGATGCACGGGGCGTGCGTGACGACCGCGAGGTTCATCGCTTCGAAGGTCGTCCCCTGATTGCACGCGCCATCGCCGGAAAAGGCGATCGCAATGTTCAGGCCATCGGGGCCGGGGCCATCGACGCGGCTGGCCAGCGCCGCCCCGACCGCGATCGGCGCGCCCGCCCCGACAATGCCATTGGCCCCCAGCATCCCCTTGGTCGCATCGGCAATGTGCATCGAGCCGCCTTTGCCCTTGCACAGCCCTTCGCGGCTGCCCCAGATTTCCTTCATCATCGCATCGACATCGCACCCCTTGGCGAGGCAGTGGCCGTGGCCGCGATGGGTGGAGACGATCCGGTCCTGCGCGCCGAGATGTTCGCACACGCCGACCGCGACCGCTTCCTGGCCGCAATAGAGATGGGTGAACCCGGCGATTTCACCGGTCTGGATTTCGACATGCAGCCGTTCTTCAAATTCGCGGATCACCTTCATCCGGGTATAAGCGGCCTTCAGGGCATCTCGGCTAAATTGCATTCCTGGCTCCCAATGGGTGATCTGCCTGCGGTTTTCCGCATGGCCGTGTGATGCTGGCTAGAGATGGAGGACGGTTCTCGCGATGATGCCGGCCTGAACCTCATTGGTTCCACCAAAGATGGTCCAGGCGCGGCTGTTCAAATAGCGCGCGGCGGCGACCTGCGTCGCGCGGCTGTGCACCGGCGGCGGCGCATTGGGGCCATAAAGCGGGCGGCGGGTGTCGAGTTCCAGCCCGGCGGGGCCGAGCAAATCCATCGCGAGCAGATCGACCTCCTGGCGCAGATTGGACGCCAGCAGCTTTACCAGCGAGGTTTGCGGTCCCGGGGCCTGGCCGTGCGCGATTTCGGACAGGATCTTGAGTTCGATCATCTCCAGCGCCTCGACATCCAGCCGGGCGCGGGCGACGCGGCGGCGCCAATCGACCGTGTTCGCCAAGTACCCGCCGTGACCGTCGCTCTGCTCGACGGCGGCGGTGGCGATCAGGCTCAGGTCATAAGCGAGCTTGGGCGCGTGGCAGGAGCCGCCGCGTTCGTTTTCGAGCAGGAATTTGGCGAGTTTCCAGCCGTCGCCTTCTTCGCCGACGCGGTCGCTGACGGGGACTTCGACGTCTTCGAGGAACACCTGATTGACTTCGTGATCGCCTGCTAGGGTGTGGATCGGGCGGACGCTGATGCCCTTTTGCTGCATGTCGACCAGCAGGAAGGAGATGCCGGCATTCTTGTGGCCGCTGGAATCGGTGCGCACCAGGCAGAACATGCGGTTCGCCCAATGTGCGTGCGTGGTCCAGATCTTGGAGCCGTTGAGGATATAGCGGTCGCCCGCCGCGTCGGTGACGCGCTCTGCGCGGCATTGCAGGCTGGCGAGATCGGATCCGCTGCCGGGTTCGGAGAAGCCCTGGCACCAATAATCCTCGCCCGACAGGATGCGCGGCAGATAGTGCGCTTTCTGCGCCGCCGTGCCGAAGGTGTAGAGCACGGGGGCGACGAGCTTGAGGCCGAGTACGGTCAAATTGGGGGCACCGGCCTCGGCGCATTCCTTTTCGAAGAGGTAGCGCTGCACCGGTGTCCAGCCGGGGCCGCCATGTTCGCGCGGCCATTGATAGGCGAGCCAGCCCTTGCGGTGCAGGATCGCGTTCCACGCCTGGCCGATATCGGGTTCGACGAACACCGAGGGCGTCGCCGCCGAGCCGGCGCGGATGTCCTCGCTCAGATGCTCGGCGAGAAAGGCGCGGACTTCGGCGCGGAAGGCGCGCTCTTCGGGGGTGAGATCAAGGTCCATTGCGCGCCTATCTGTGCAGGATCGTAACGGCGGAAACGCCGGGGGCGCCATAGACATGGCTGTAGGCGGTGCGCGGCGCGCCCGGCACCTGACGCCCGCCGCCTTGGCCGCGCAACTGGACGACATTTTCATAGACCTGCCGCAGTCCCGAGGCACCGATCGGTTCGCCACAGGCAAGGCATCCGCCATCGGTATTGACGGGCAGCGTGCCGTCGATGCGGGTGCGCCCTTCGGCCAGCCATTGTTCCTGTTCGCCATCCGCGCAGAAGCCGTTTTCGGCCAGGTGCATGATTTCGGCACCGGCCTCGGTATCCTGCAATTGCGCCACGTCGATCTCGTCCGGGCCGATCCCGGCGAGGCCGAAGGCGGCGGCGGCGGCAAGGCGGGTGGCAGTGGCGGTGCCGCCGCCAAGATCGATACTGGGCGCGAACACCTCGAAACTGCCGGGCGGGCGCGTGCGCATGGTTGCGGCGGCGAGCCGGATCGGCGTTGCGCCCAGCTCGCGTGCCTTGCGCTCGCTCGCCATGATCAGCGCGACACCGCCTTCGCCGGGCGAGCAGAACATGAATTTGCTGAACGGATCGGAGACCATCGGGGCCTCCAGGATCGTCTCCAGCGCGACTTCCGACCGCCGCCACGCATGGGGGGCGTGGACGCCATTGGCGAACGCCTTCTGCGCGACCAGCCCGAGCGAACGGCGGCTGATGCCATGCAAGTGCATGTAGCGCATGATCTTGGCGGCGAAGAATTGCGTGGTGACCATATAGCCCGCCGCGCCATACCAATCGGGCAAGCCATATTCGGCGGGCAGCGCGTTGAAGGCCCCGCGCGGATGCTTGTCGAAACCGACCGCCAGCCCCAGGTCGAACTGGCCCGAGCGGATCGAGGTCTGCGCCGAGAACAAGGCCGAGCCGCCGGTCGCGCAGCCATTTTTGACGTTGATGAACTGCACGCCGGTGAGGCCGAGCCGGTCGACCATCGTGTCAGGATTGCCCGCCGCATCCGACCCGCCATAAGCGAATTGGATGTCGGCCCAGTCGATCCCCGCATCTGCCAGCGCGGCGCGCACCGCAAACACACCCTGGTCGATGCCCGATAGCGCATCGGTGCGACCGAACGGGTGGATGCCGATGCCGATGATGCAGACGTTGGTGGCGTCGCTCATGCGGCGGCCTCCACTGTCGGGCGGAAAGCGGGCAGGCGCAACGAACCGGCGACGGCGGGATCGAGCGGCACTTCGGTCAGCTCCATCGCCATGCCGATCCTGATCGCGTCGAACGCAATGTCGGTCAGGCGGGCCTCGATGATGATTTCGCCCGGCAATTCGACATAACCGAGCGCCCATGGCTCGAACGCTTCCGGCCCGGCATAAGGGGGCGTCTTCGGGCGGAAGCGCTGCACAGTGTAGGACCATAGCGTGCCGCGACGACCGAGCGTGATGGTTTCCAAACCATCGCCATCGCGGTGCGGGAAGAGGATTCGCCCAGTCGTGCGATCACGCGCAGCGAGCAGGCGCAGCGGCGCGTCAGTCGCGAATAGAGACACGTCGGGCGTCAAAATTCTCCCCTCCCATGGGCGTGTTGTGTTCAACCTCGCCACGATAAAGCGCCAACCCGCCGCCAAGCGCGACTCTTAAAAGGGATAGGCCGGGTAAAAGGAATAGGGTGGGGCTGTGCCGCCGATGTGCCGGGCGAAGGGCGGCTCAGCGCGCCAGCGTGATATAGCCGAGCTGTGCCGCCTTGAAGACCGTCTGGCTGCGATTGACCGCCGACAATTTGGTCGACGCATTGTGGATGTGGAAGCGCACGGTCGCGCGGCTGCGGCCGATGATCATGCTGATCTCGAAGTCGGTCTTGCCGATCGCCGCCCAGCGCAGACACTCCACCTCGCGCTTCGACAGGCGCAAATGCGCGGGCAGCGCCTGGGCCGAGCCCATTGTGTTGACATACCCAGCGATAAAGGTGCGCCCGAGCAGGCCGAAAATGTCGCCATAGCGTTCAAATTCGCTGGAAAGATCGGTCAGCGACGCATCCAGCGGGTTGAAGGAGACCGCCCCGATCTGTCCGAACGGCAGATGCACAGGCACGACGATCGCCGCGCGGGTGCGCGCGCGCACTTCGAAATTGGTGAGGTCGATCGCCGACAGATAGCGATTGGCCTGGCGTGTGTGGAATCCTTGCGCGTTCACCCAGAAAGGTTCGCTCTCGAAGCGGCAGGCGGAGGTGAGCGGCGAATCGAGCGCGATATGGGGATTGCGCCACCACGCTTGCTCCCCCGTCCAGCCGAACACCTCGCTCGCCAGCACATTTCCGGCAAGATCCGTCGGGGTTCGCTTGTCGGCAATATTGTGCGCCGGTGCCGCGCGCATGCCACAGCGCATGGCGATGTCGTGCAGCGCCTCCGCTGCCGATCGCACTTCCTCGGGTGCCGCGATTCTGACCGCGTTCACCCAATCCAGCCTTGGGGCGTCCTTCTCCACGCGTCCTTATCTCCTGCGCCGTCGTTTTAGGCCATCCTAGCCTTTTGCCCAGCGTTTTTGGATTTCCGCTCCCGCTACGTTGCGTAACAAAGGAGCACCCGCGTGAACTTTGATCTCAGCGAAGACGAACGGATGTTGCAGGATCTGGCCGAACGATTCGTGGCGGATCGCTACGATCTGGATCGTCGCCGCGCCTATCAGGCGGAGCCGTGCGGGTTCAGTCGCGAGAATTGGGCGCTGCTGGCCGACTATGGTCTGGTCGCGGCCGCGTTGCGCCCCGAGGATGGTGGGCTTGGCCTCAATGCCAGTGCGCTGGTCACGCTGTTCACCGCGCTCGGCAAGGGGTTGGTGGTCGAACCGCTGATCGACAGCGTGGTGCTGGGCGCGCGCCTGGTGCTGGGCGGTGGCGAAAGTGTAGCGTCGGCCTGGCGCGACCGCCTGGCTGCGGGCGAAAGCCGCGTCGTCCTGGCGCATGCCGAGCGCGCCAGCCGTGGCAATCCCGACTGGGTCGAAACGCGAGCCGACCGGCTGGAAGACGGCTATGTGCTGTCGGGTGAAAAGCACTGCGTCCCAGCCGGGGTCGGGGTGGATGCCTATATCGTCAGCGCGGTTCTTGCCGGACAGGATTCGCCCGACCTCTTCGTCGTCCCGGCAGATGCGCCGGGGCTTTCGGTGACGCCATGGCGGCTGATCGATGGGGGTGCCGCCGTCATTCTGCGGCTCGACCGCGTTGCCGTCGCCGCTGCGAATCGCCTGGCGGGCGGGCGCGATCTGCTCGATGCCACCCTGCCGTTGGTCGAGCTATGCCGTGCAGCCGAGGCGGTCGGCGTGATGCAGCGGATCTTTGACGAAACGCTCGACTATCTGCGCACGCGCAGCCAGTTCAACACCGTGCTGGGACGCTTTCAGGCGATCCAGCATCGTATGGTCGCGCATTATGCCGCGCTCGAGCAGAGCAAGGCGCTGATCAATTTTGCGCTGGTGCTGGAGGGGGAAGCGGGGTTTGTCCGCGCGGTGGCGGGCGCGCGCGCGTTCATCAGCGAGGCGTCGATCGCGCTTGGCCATGACATGATCCAGTTCCATGGCGGCATGGGCGTGACCGATGAACTGGCGATCGGGCATGGGCACAAGCGGTTGGTGTTCTTGTCCCGCTGGCCGGAAGACCCGCTGGCGAAGCTGGACCGTTATGCCGATGCGGCCTGATCCGGCGGCGTGTCCTGCTCGGCGAGCGTTTCGCGCGTCCAGGCGATGCCGCGCCGGAGCAGATCGTAAAACACCGGCAGATCCCAGGCGCAGCGATCGACCGTGGGCCACCAGTCGAGCATCGGTTGCAGATCATAATGGCCGCGACAGTGGCCGAGCGTCAGGTACAGCACCGCGCCCGCACCATGCTGTTTGATGTAAAACACCGGGTGCCGACCGGGGGCGGCATCGCCTTCGACAAAGCCGGTTCCGGCGGTGGTGCAGCAGGTGTCGAGCAGGACGTGCAGGTCGCCATGCGTTTCCAGATGGTAGAGCTCATCGCTGGTGTCAAACGGGGCGATGCCTGCGACCAGCGGATGATCGGGATCGGCAATCTCCACGCGGTAGGGCGCGATCGGCGGGTGGCTGAGGAACTGGCTGCCCAGCAGATCCATGAACAACGGTGCCCAGCGCGGAGCCTCCCACAGGCCGGCATTGGGGCCATCGGACAGCAGGCGCAGCACCGAATTGGTGCCGTGCAGCGCATACCAGCGCCCGCCCGCCGCCAACCACGCGCGCAGCGCCTCCTGCGCGGCGAGCGAGGGAGTGACGTCGCAGGTATAGGTAATCAGGATATCGGCCGCTTCGATCGCGGCGATCGTTTCATAATCCTCGAACACGCGCGTGCGGATGGCCGGGTCTTCACCCAGCAGCTTGAGCAATTCGAGCCGGGCGAAATCGATATCGTGCCACACCCCGCCGCAGATCAGCACGCAGTTGAGGCGACGCGGGTGTGCGGCCTCCTCGCTCACGCTTGCGCCTCGGCACCGTCGCTGCCCTCGGCGATCCCGAGATAGCGGTCGAGCGTCTGCTGGAACTGGCGGATGCGGATTTCCTGATAATCGCCCAGCTGGACGACGCCGGTCTTGGAGGCGTGCAGGCCTTCCTGCACATAAGGCAGATTCTCCATGTCCTGTTCGAACACGTCGCCGAGAATGCCAAGCTCGGGGGCTTCGGTCCATTTCTGGTCAAGCCGCAGATATTTCATGGGTACGCCGCGCGGGTGCGGATCGCCTTTCTTGACCCGCATCAGAATGCGGACTTCCATCAGGCAGGTGTCGGGCGTCTTTCCGGGGCGCCAGCGATAGACGATGTTGGGCATATAGCCGCCCCACGGCGCGAAATTGGGGAAGACATTGTAGACCAACGCGTCGAGCAGTTCGGCATCGGTCGCGTCGTCGAGATCATAGCCGCTCTGTTCAGCATAAGCGGAGCGCATCTTGGCCCCGAGCGCGGCGCGCGCGGTGACGCCGTCGGGCACGCTGACGGCGTAGGGGTCCTTATCGGCTTCGTAATTTTCGCCGCTGCGGCCGTTATATTTGACGAACTCGTCGACGATCCATTGCTGGCTCCGCCCATCGGGGTCGAGGTGCGGCGACATCGTGCCGAAGGGCACGAGATTGACGTTCACATGATCGCCCCAGGTCCAATAGGCGCTGTTGGCGTCCCCGGTGAACGGCAGCAATTGCGGATGCGTCACCACGGTATGCCACGCTTCCATAAAGGCTTCGGCAGTGACCTTCCAATTGGCGGGAACTTCCTTGCCGACCCACATGACGGTGGTGCACTCCTCATGCCGCCAGCGCGTGAAATGTTCGGGCAACGGTGCCAGATACTCGTCCAGGGTCGGCCCGCCCGGTTCTTCGCGCAGGAAGATATAGCCGCCCCACTGGCCGACCTCGACCTGCGGCAGCGTGAGATCGGCGCGCTCGAGATGGGTGAAATCCCACTGGCACGGCATATGGTCGAAGCTGCCATCCTTGTTCCAGGTGAAGCCGTGGAACGGGCAGGTGAAGCGATCGGCACTGCCGTCTTCGGTGCGCAGCTTGCGCCCGCGATGCAGGCAGACATTGTGCATGGCCTTGATCGAGCCATCGTCCTGACGCGAGATCAGGAAGGAGCGCCCGGCATTTTCGTAGACCACAAAATCGCCGGGATCGGGCAGATCCTCTTCGCGCGCGGCGAATTGCCAGACGCGCGGCCACATCCGTTCGCGTTCAAGCTTGGCAAAGGTTTCGCTGGTGTAGCGCGCGGCGGCAATCGGTGCGGTGCCGCGGCTGTGATAGCTTGGTGTGGTCAGAATATCGGGGGCAGGGCGCGAATCCACCGCCATCAGTTCGAGCCAACTGATGCCATCGCTGATCGGCAGACCGTCCTTGTCGGGTGCCGCACGCGTCTGGGTGATGGGGTTGCTGTCCGCCATGGCCGCTCTCTTCCTCTCCTGGCCGGGAGTCGCGCCCCCGGTCTCCACGACGTGGTGTAAAGGCTGAACGGAGCAGAAGTCACCTTACTGAAAGCATAGTTTTCCTGGCCTCCCCCGCTGGTGCATGATGGCACAAACACAAATGGGAGAGTGGTGTGGCGGGCAGGCTTGATGGGAAGGTGGCGCTTGTCACCGGCGGCACCAGCGGGATTGGCGCTGGCGCGGCGCGGCGGCTTGCAGCCGAGGGCGCGCGGGTGGTGTTCACCGGCTCCAAGGCCGAAATCGGTGAAGCGCTGGCGCGCGAGATTGGGGGGCGTTTCGTCAGCCACCGGGTGGAGGATGCGGCGGGCTGGCCCGCACTGATCGACACAGTGCTGGGCGAGTTCGGGCGGCTCGACATCGCCTTTGCCAATGCCGGGACCGAACAGGGCGATGCCAATATCGAGCAGGTCAGCATCGAGACGTGGGACCGGCTGATCGCGATCAACCAGACCGGCGTGATGCTGACGGTGCAGCATGCGATCCGGGCAATGGCGCGCAATGCCGGGGCGACCGGTTCGATCATCATCAATTCCTCGATGAACGCGGCCCGCCCGCTCGGCAATTACGTCACCTATTCCACCACCAAGGCGGCGGTGGTCGCGCTGGCGAAATCGGCCGCGGTCTATTGTGGCCAGGCGAAATACCGCATTCGCGTGAACGCCATCCTGCCGGGCGTCGTCGAAACCGACATGATCCGGCACATCATGCAGAGCCAGGAGGATCCGGTCGCGGTGCGCGCGATTTATGAAGGGATGGCACCGCTCAACCGCATGGCGCAGGTCGACGAGGTGGCCGGCCTGGTCGCCTATCTCGCGAGCGACGAGGCAGCGTTCCTTTCGGGGGCCGAGATCACGATCGACGGCGCCACCACCGCTGGCATGATGGGAGTTTGAGCATGGCACGACTGGACGGACGCGTCGCTTTGGTCACGGGCGGCTTGCGCGGGATCGGGCAGGCGATCGCCGCGCGCTTCTGTGCCGAAGGGGCGACGGTGGTGATCACCGACCTGGATGCGCCCGATAGCGAGGCGGTGGCGGCTGCGCTCGCCGCGCTGGGCGGGCAGGCGCGCTATGTGGCGGGCAATGTGACGAGCGAGGAGGACTGGGCGAGGATCGCGGCCGATCTGCAATCGGCGCATGGGGGGTGCCATATTCTGGTCAACAATGCCGGGATCGACCTGACCGGGGCGGTCGAGACGCTTTCGCTTGAGGCGTGGCGGCGGATCATGGCGATCAACGTCGATGGCGTGTTCCTCGGCACGCGCGCGCTGGTGCCGCTGCTGGCGGAAAGCGGCGGCGCGGTGGCGGGCGGAGCGAGCATCATCAATGTCAGCTCGATCATGGGGATTGTCGGCTATTCCGAAGTCTCCGCCTATAACGCCAGCAAGGGCGCGGTGCGGTTATTCACCAAGGGCATCGCGATCGAATTCGCGCAGAGGAAGATGCCGATCCGCGCCAATTCGCTGCATCCGGGCTTCGTCAAGACGCCGCTGCTGAGCGCCGGGTTCCAGCGCTGGGTGGACAAGGGGTTTGCCGAAAAGCCCGAGGATCTGGTCGGCGCGATGGAAGCCGCCACGCCGATCGGTCGACTGGCCGAGCCCGACGAACTGGCCGGGCCGGCGGCGTTCCTGGCGAGCGCCGATGCAAGCTACATGACGGGGGCCGAACTGGTCATTGATGGCGGCTGGACCGCGCAATAAGACGATGGAGATGGCAATGGCGCTCAAGGATGTCGTGGCGGTGGTAACCGGCGCGGGTGGCGGGATCGGGCGCGAAGTCGTGCGCGCGATGAAGGCGGCGGGGGCGATCGTGGTCGCAACCGATATGTCGACCGATGGGATCACCGATGGCGACGCGGTGCTGGCGCAGGACGTGACCCAATTGGCCGATTGGCAGCGCGTCGCCGATCTGGTCGCGCGCGATTATGGTCGGCTCGACGCACTGGTGAATGTCGCCGCGATCAGCGTGGTCGCCAGTATCGAGGAAACCTCGATCGAGGAGTGGCAGCGCGTGCAGCGGGTGAATGTCGAGAGCGTGCTGATCGGCGTGCAGACGCTGCTGCCGCTATTGAAGCTGGGCGGCAAGGCCCGCGCCGGGGGCGCATCGATCGTCAATTTCTCCAGCGTCGGGGGCATTCGCGGCGCGCCGTTCAACGCGACCTATTGCACGAGCAAGGCGGCAGTCGCGATGCTGTCCAAATGCATGGGGGCGGAGTTTGCCGCGCTCGGATACAAGATCCGCGTCAACAGCGTGCATCCCGGCGGAATCGAGACGCCGATGCTGCAGGCGATTATGCAGCGTTATGTCGATCTGGGGGCTGCACCGTCTTTGGAGGCATCGATGCAAGGGGTGGTCGCGGCGCATCCGATCGGGCGACTGGGGCGACCGGAGGAAATGGCCGGTGGCGTGGTCTATCTGTGTTCGGACGCGGCCAGTTTCGTCACGTGCAGCGAGTTCATGATGGATGGGGGCTATTGTATGAGCTGATCGGCGGGAGCAGCATGTCCATGCCGAGCCGGGCGATGCGCCAGCAATCGTCCGCGCGGACCATCGCGAAGGTGTAGCGCGCCTTGACTTCGAGCAGGGTGCCGTCCTTGCCCAGGCTGAAGGCGTGGCCATAAGCCTGGACGCGCGCGGCGGTGGACGGGGTATAGGCGAGCAGCGCGATGTTGCTGATGAAATGGGCGTTGTGCGCCATCCCGGCAAAGGCATCGCGGAAGAAGGCGCGGATCGCGGTTTGGCCGACGATCTCGCCCATCCCGAGCGCCGACAGATCATAGACCGCATCGTCGCTGAACAGACTGCCAATGCCATCGACATTGCCGATATCGTCGACCGCGCGGGCATAAGCGACCACCAGATCGGCAAGCGCGACGCGCTCCTCGGCGGGGCAGGCCGGGGGCGGGTAGGGCGAGGCGGTCATGGTTGCCCCTTCACATAATCGTTGAGCAATTCGTGGAAGCGCTGAACGCGCTTTTCCTGGCCCGGAAGAATGCAGCCCTTGAACCCGCGCGAGTTCAACCCCTGCTGCTGCGTGGTGCCGATCGAAAGGTCCTGATCGGCGACGAAGCCCAGCGACACGCCGTCGCCATAGCGGCTGTGGCGGGCAACGGCGTCGTGCCGCAGCGGGACCGGGCCGATCGGGGTGACGACTTCCTTCATGCCGGGCACTGGCGGGAACAGGCACCAATGTTGGAACACGCATTTTTCGGGATCGGTCGGATGCGGCTCGGTGCGCAGCACCTGCAATTGCTCGGGCGACATGGTCAGCGTGAGATTGGGGAAGAGCGTGCAGTGGAAATAATCGACCAGTTGCTGGTCGGTCATGTCCGCATACATGGTGTAGCCGCGCTCCGGCCCCAGCGCGCGCTTGGCGCGGATCACGGCGGCGCGGATGTCGCCAGTGTGGCCGTTATAGTCGGCGGGCTCGATTCCCCAGGCCCGCGCGATGTCGTCGAGCGGGGCGGGGACCTCGGCGCTGTGATAGTCGGCGCGGGTGGTTGCCTGATGCCCGATCATCCACATCGCATTGTGCCCGCTCGGGTACATTTCGAACACTGTGGTCGGCAGGCCGTCATTGATGAAGGTCGCCAGTTCCGGATGGATCGTCGGGAGGTGATAGCTTTCGTTGAAATTGTCGCGGATGATCTTCCAGTTGAAATCGGCGTCGCACGACAGCTTGAGCACCCGCACCCAGTTTTCGACGCCATAATTGGCGAAACGTTCGGGGAAGGGGGCCAGCCAGTCGAGCAGTGGCGGCACATCGTCATCCATGCACCAGAACACGAACGGCCCCCAGCTTTCACAGCGCAGCTCGGACAGATGCACCCGCCCGCATGGATTGCCGCCCTCGAAATCATCGGGGTCCTGGACGTGCGCGAGCACCCCGTCGGTGGTGAATTGCCAGCCATGATAGCCGCAGGTGATGCGCGGCATGTGCCCGGCATCGCCCAGCACCAGGCGGTTTCCGCGATGCGGGCAGCTATTGTAGAAGGCGCGGATCGACCCGTCCTGCTGACGGATCATGATCACCGATTCCTTGCCGAAATCGTGGCGGATGAAGTCGCCTTCCTCCTCCAGCTCGGCGAGCACGCCGCCCAGATGCCACACCTTGGGCCAGAGATTGCGGTGTTCGGCGTCCATCCATTCGCGCGAGATGTAGCGATCGGCGGTGATCGTATCGCCGCGCACGGCCATGTCGAATTCGGGGGAATAGCGCGATTTGTTGTCCATGGCGGTCATGCGGGCGGGTATCCTGCGCTGGATCGGGGGGTGGGGCTATCAGAGGGTCGGTTCGGGCCGACTGCGATCATCCTCGAGATACCAGGTCAGCCATTCATGGAAGTACTGGTTGCCGCGCTCATTGCGGCCGAAGGTCAGATGGTCGTGCGCGCCACTTTCCAGACCCTTCTGGATCTCCATTCCGATGACATAGTCCTCCTGATAGGTAACATCGCGGAAGAAGGTGATCATCGCCTCGACATTGGCGCGGTCTTCCTCATCGCGAATCGGATCGCGGCGCAGATAATTCAGCACGGTGCGGTTCTTGTCGGGCGTCGGCCCGGGGAAGAGCTGCGCGATCTGGGTGATTTCAGGGGCGAGGAAGGCGGACACGTTGGGGAAGAGGATTCGCACGAAATCGAACCCATTATTCTCCTGGTCGCCCCAATCGGCGCGCGGCACCCCTTTCAACGCCTCGGCAATGCGATGTTGCGGGAAGCCGATCCGCAGCGACGGCCCGAACCCTTCATAGGAGGTGCGGTTGGAGGGCGTGCGCGGCTCGATCGTTTCGGGGTGCAGCGAGGCGAAATGATACCCCTCAAGATAGCCGTCAAAGGCGACCTTCCAATTCGCGCCTTCGATCTCGCGGCTGCCGAGATAAGTCCATGTGTCGAGGCCAACGGCGTCGAAATCCTCAAGGAAACCGCGAAAAAAGCCGTCCAGATCCATCACGCCGTTGGGCGTGAGGCAGACGAAGATCATCCCGGCGCGCTCCTCGCAGGGCAGGGCGCGCAGGCCCATGCTGGCGCGGTCGACCTCGCCGAACAGCGCGCTTTCGGAAACGCCGATCAGCTTGCCATCCTGCCCATAGGTCCAGCCGTGATATTTGCAGGTGAAGCGGGCGCAATGGCCGTGCCCGGCCGCCGCCACCGGCGCCCCGCGATGCGAACAGACGTTGAGAAAGGCGCGCACCGTGCCCGCTTTGTCGCGGTTGATGAGGATCGGCAGGCCGACCACCTCCATCGCCTTGTAATCGCCGGGATTGGGAATTTCGGCGGTAAAGGCCAGCATCAGCGGCAACTGGCGGAAGACCAGTTCCATCTCGGCCTTCCACTGATCGGGATCGGTATAGGTCGCGGTGCGCACCTGCGTGGTGGAGCGGGCCTGGTGCGTGGTCTTGTGCTCGACATAATCGAGCAGGATTTCCGCCACATCGCCGATGCGGTCGCGACGGCTGGGCGTCTGGCTCGTCATTACTCTCTCTCCACGACGATCTTATTTTATGGGGTGCAACCTGCCGCAGGCGGACGGGGCTGCCAAGCTGGGACTGGTGACAGGTGCCTCGCCTTTTCGCCAAGTGGACAGCCGCAGGCGCGACGACCAAGACACCTCCGGTACAGGAGAGGATTATGGGCGAAACATCGTCGCGCGGCTGGCCCACGGGAATCGCGCCGCATCACCGCGCGTTTCATGAGGCCGGGCTGTGGCCGCAGCGCACGGTCGCCGATCATGCCGAGGCACTGGCGCAGGAGCGGGGCGGTGACCTGTGCCTGATCGACGGTGTCGGCACGCTGACCTTTGCGGAGGTGTGGCGCGATGCGGGGGCGTTGGCGGCGGGGTTGCGTGGGCGCGGGCTGAAGCCGGGCGACGTCGTCGCCTTCCAATTGCCCAATTGGCGCGAAGCGGCGGTGCTGAACATTGCGGCGGCGCTGTCCGGCCTGGTCGTCAACCCGATCGTCCCGATCTATCGCGATGCCGAATTGCGCGCGATGCTGGGGGATTGCGGGGCACGCGCGCTGTTCGTGCCAGCCGCATTCCGCACAGTCGATTATCCCGCCATGGCGCGTCGGGTGGCCGCCGATCTGCCCGCGCTCGACCATATTTTCACCGTGCGCGGGGCCGGGGTGGACGATTATGCCGCGCTTCTCGCGCAGGGCGCGCACCTGCCTGACGCGCGCAGCCAGGTCGACCCGACGGGGGTAAAGCTGGTGCTTTATACCTCCGGCACGACCGGGCGGGCCAAGGGGGTGCTGCACAGCCATGCCACGCTTGGTCGCGTGATCGTCCAAAGTGCGGCCTATTGGGGCGTGGTTTCCGGCGAAGCGGTGCTGATGCCGTCCCCCGTCACGCATGTTTCTGGCTATGCCAATGGGCTGGAAATGCCGTTCTTTTCGGGCACCTGCAGCGTGTTGATGGAAAGCTGGGATGCGGGGGAGGCGATTGCGCTGATCAACCGGCATGGCGTGGTCGGCACCGTTGCGGCGACGCCGTTTCTGGTCGAACTGGCCGAGGCCGCGCGTGCGGCGGGCGACCGGCTGCCGTCGCTGCGTTTCTTCGCCTGTGGCGGCGCGGCGGTCGCGCCCGAGGTGATCGTCACTGCGCGCGGTGCCTTTGCGCAGTGCGCGCCGTTCCGCGTGTTCGGCAGTTCCGAGGTGCCGCTGGTGAGCTTTGGCTGGCCCGATGATGCCGCGCTTGCGGCGACCACCGATGGGCGGATCGTCGATTATGCTGTCCGCATCGTCGATGGCGACGGGCGCGACCTTCCGCCAGGCAGCGAGGGCGAGATTGTGGCGCGCGGGCCGGCGATGATGATCGGCTATGCCGATCCGGCGCAGACCGCCGAGGCGATCGACGCGCAGGGCTATTTCCGCACTGGCGATCTGGGTGTGGTCAGCGCCGACGGGGCGATTACGGTGACGGGGCGCAAGAAGGACCTCATCATCCGGGGCGGCGAGAATATCTCCGCGGGGGAGATTGAGGCGGTGCTGCTGACGCATCCGCTGGTGGCCGATTGCGCGGTGGTGGCGATGCCGCACCCGCGTCTGGGCGAAGGGGTGTGCGCCTATGTCGTGCTGCGCGATGCGGTGGACCCGGCGGCGCTGGGCGCGCATGTCGCGGCGGCGGGGCTGGCAAAGCAGAAGATCCCGGAGCGTTTCGTCACCGCCGAAACGCTGCCGCGCACGCCCTCCGGCAAGATCCGCAAGGACGTGCTGCGCAGCGAAATTGCCGAGCGGATCCGCCGCGAGGCTGCGTAAGCGCGGTCAACCGGCGGCGGCGATTGCCGCGCCGATTTCGGCATTGGTTGGGTTGCGGCGCAGCGTCAGCCCGCCATTCACCTGCAGCGTCTCGCCGGTCATGAAGCATTCGTCGCTCGCCAGAAACACCGCAGCGGCGGCCACATCGTCGCTGGTCCCGATGCGGCCGAGCGGGTAGCCCGCCACGAAGCATTCGAACAGGCCGGGCACAGTCTTGGCGTCCGCCGTCATCGGCGTATCGGTTAAGCCGGGCGCGATCGAATTGGCGCGGATGCCTTCGGCCCCGAATTCATTGGCGACGCAGCGCAGGACATGATCGCTGCCCGCCTTGGTGCCCATATACGCAGCATGATCATTGAGCATGATCTTGGCGGTAGCGCTGCTGATCTGGATGATGCTGCCGCCGCGGCCGCCATGGCTCTTGGCCATTTTGCGCAGCATCGCCTGGTAGAATTGGAACGGCCCGATGAACTGCAGCGCGGTGATCGCGTCCAACTCTTCGCGGCTGTTGTCGAGGAACGGCTTCAGCAGGCCCCAACCGGTGGCGTTGACGGCAATGTCGATGCCGCCCATCTGCGTAACGGCGGTATCGGCGAGGGCGGCGAGGCTGGTTTCGCTGGTGATGTCGCAGGCGGCCCAATGTGCGCCGGTGTCCTGCGCAAAGGCGGCGAGGACATCCGCCTTGCGGCCCGCCACCAGCACCTGAGCGCCTTCGTCGAGGAAGCGCCGGGCGATATGCTGGCCCATATTGCCGGCGCTGCCCGCGCCGAGAATCACCGCGCTCTTGCCTGTCAGCCTGCCCATGGTCGCTCCGTCTCCTGCTTGCGCCTGTCTTTTGCTATCACAGCCGCGCTTGGGCCATTCCTCTCCAAAAGGCGAGTGGTCGGCATGATGCTGTGCGCGCAAGCATCGGACAACGGCTAAGCAAACACACGATCAGCGGGAAGAGGATGCAAGCATGGACCTGGGGCTCAAGGGCAAGAAGGTGATTCTGACCGGTGGCAGCCGGGGCATCGGCCGGGCGACGGTAGAACTGTTCGCAGCCGAAGGCGCGGATGTCGCCTTTTGCTCGCGCAATGCCGATCAGGTGGCGGAAACCGCCGCCGCGATCGCGCGCCACGGCGGCAAGGTGGTCGGGAGCGCCTTTGACATGGAAAGCGGCCACGATGCGTATCGCGCATGGCTGCGCGGAGCGGCCGACCAGCTTGGCGGGTGCGACATCTTCGTGCCGATGATTTCGACCAGCGGTGCCGGGGCCACGGGCGATTGGCACAAGAGCCTCGATTACGACATTCTGGGCGCGGTGATCGGGGTGGAGGTGCTGGAAGACGCGCTTGCTGCCTCCGGCAGCGGCAGCATCGTCCTGTTGGCGAGCACGGCGGGGGTGGAGACTTTCATCGTGCCGCAAGGGTATAATGCGTTGAAGGGGGCACTCATCGTCTATGCCGGGCAGCTCAGCCAGGCGCTGGGTGCCAAGGGCATTCGCGTGAATTGCGTGTCGCCCGGCCCGATCAAATTTCCCGGTGGCAATTGGGAGGCGATCCAGGGCGCGATGCCCGAACTGCATGACAGCACCGAGGCGCAGTTCGCTTTGGGCCGCTGGGGTGGCCCCGAGGAAGTGGCACCGACCGTGGTGTTTCTGGCGAGCCCGGCATCGTCCTTCACCACCGGCACCAATGTCGTGATCGATGGCGGGTACACCAAGCGCGTGCAATTCTAGCGCAGGGGATGGCGGGGGGGCTACATGCGGGTCATCGCGCCGCCATCGACCAACAGGCCCTGACCGGTGATGAACCGGGCATCGTCGCTGATCAGGAAGGCGATGACGTCGGCAATGTCCTCGGGCTGACCGAGGCGGCCAAGCGCGGCCTTGTTTTCCCAGTGGACGCGGTACTCGGGCATGGTGGTGAAGGCGGGGGCTGTCATCGGCGTGTCGATCGCGCCCGGCATGACGCAATTGGCGGTGATGCCCGCCGCCCCGAGTTCGCCCGCCAGTGCGCGGGTCATGCCGAGAACGGCGTGCTTGGATGTCGCATAGGCGACCAGCCCGGCGTCGCCAAAGGCCGAGGCGATCGATCCGATCGTGACGATCCGACCCGCCGGGCTGCGCTTGAGCGGGCCGATCGCTTCGCGCAGCAGGCGGAACACCGCAGTCACGTTGACCGCCAGGACGCGCTCGAAATAGGCCTCGTCATGCCCTTCGATCGGGCAGAAGGCGCTGATCCCGGCGCACGGCACGACGAAATCGAGCCCGCCCCAGCGCGCGACCGCTTGCTCTACCAGCCGCCGAGCCGAGTCCGGGTCGGTCACGTCGAGCAGCAGGTCGATGTCGCCGGTAAGGTCCGAAGTCAGCACCTCCGCACCATCGGCGCGCAGGCGGCGGGTGGTGGCCGCGCCGATGCCGGACGCGGCCCCGGTGACGATGCCGCGCCGTCCGTACAGACGCGGCGTCGTCATGCGATTTGCAACACAAGCTTGCCGGTGTTGGCACCGCTGAACAGGCGCATGAAGGCGTCATAGCTGTGCTCGATGCCGTGCTGGATGTCCTCATCGACGCGCAGCCGACCTTCGCCGATCCACTGCGCCACCTGCGCGCCGCCCTCGGCGAAGCGATCGACATAGCCCGCGATCAGGAAGCCGTGGATTGTCGCCTGCTTGACGATGATCTGCCACAGATTGCGGATGCCGACCTTGTCGGGCGTGTTATATTCGCTGATCAAGCCGCACAGCACGATGCGTGCGTGCAGCGCCAGGTTGAGCAGCACCGCATCCATCACATCGCCACCGACATTTTCGAACAGGACATCGACGCCGCCGGGGGCGGCCGCCGCAATCTCGGCGGAGAGCGCGGCGACCGACTTGCCCTTATAATCGATCGCCGCGTCGAAGCCGTAATCCTCGATCAGGCGGCGGCATTTCTCGGGGCCGCCGGCGATGCCGATCACCCGCATGCCCTGGATCTTGCCAATCTGGCCGACCATCGATCCGACGGCACCTGCCGCCCCGGTGACGACCAGCGTTTCGCCCGCCCGCGCTTGTCCGGCTTCGAGTAGGCCGAAATACGCGGTCATGCCCACCGCGCCGACGGCCGAAAGATAGCGCGACGGGCGATCGACGATCGCGATGTCGATCGCGCTGGTGAAGCCGTCGGGCAGGACGACCGAATAGTCCTCGATCGCGTTCAGCCCCAGCACCCATTGGCCGGGGACGAAACCGGGGATGCGCGATTCGTGGACGATTCCAACGGTGGTCGCGCGGACCGGCTCGCCCAGGGCGATCGGCGGCATGTAGCTGGGCGCGTCGTCCATCCAGCCGCGCTGTGCGGGATCCAGCGAAATGAAATGGTTGCGGATCACCATGCCGCCTTCGGGCGCAGTTGGTATCGCTTTGGTCTCAAGCCGGAAATCGTCCGGCTGCGGCGTCCCGTCCGGGCGTCGGATCAGCAGAAATCTGCGGTTTTCTGGTTGGTTCACGTGGCGCTCTCCCTTGGCCCAAAGGGTGGCACAATCGGCCGATCCTGCACCTATGATTTGTTGCAGTAGGTTCTTTGGGCCCCACGGGCATAGGTTGTATGCAAGAAGAGGGAAGCAATCCCTCTCGCTAGTAGGGGAGGTTTTCCGATGAAGGGTGGCGCTTCGAAACGCGCGATTCTCGTTCTGCTTGCAGGAACGGGGATGCAATTCTTTCCAACCATGGCGATGGCGCAGACCGCGCCACAGCCGATCGCCGGGCAGGAGGATCCCGCGACCAAAACGGTTGGCGATGGCAACGAGATCATCGTGACGGCGCGCCGCCGCTCCGAAACCTTGCAGACCACGCCGGTGGCGATCACCGCCGTCAGCGCGGCGATGCTGGAAAACAAGGCATCGGTGAGCATCGCCGATCTGTCGGGCGCGGCACCGGGCTTGTTGATCACGCAACAGAATTCGGGCGCGCAGGCGGCAAACCTGTCGATCCGCGGGCTGACCTATGCCGATGTCGAGAAATCGCAGACGCCGACGGTGGGGGTCGTGGTGGACGGCGTGACGATCGGTACCAGCACCGGCCAGTTGCAGGACGCCTTCGATATCGAGCAGATCGAAGTGCTGCGCGGCCCGCAGGGCACGCTGTTCGGTGCGAACACCATCGGCGGTGTCATCAACATACGGCGCACCAAGCCGACGATGAGCAACAGCGCCAAGTTCGAGGCGACCTATGGCCGCTGGAACAGCTGGAACACCAAGGCGGTGGTCAATGTCGGCAATGGCGGATCGCTCGGTGCCAAATTCTGGTATTTCCACAATGAGACCGACGGTTTCTATCACAATGCGACCACCAACGCCTCCAACGGCTGGAGCAAGGGCGACAATTACGGTGCGGCGCTGCGCTTCCAGCCAGTCGGATCGGGCTTCGACGCGATCCTGACGCTGGAAAAGGTCAGCCAGAAATTTGACCCTGTGGTCGCCAATATCGCGAATTCGAGCGACGTGTTTTGCGGTTTCGAACCGGCGCGCGAGTGCAATCGCAATACCAGGGGCGATCTGTACACCACCTTCGGCCAGCCCGCCGAGAGCCATTACAACGCCCCCGCCGCGACACTCGAAATGAACTACAATCTTGGCGGCACGATGCTGACGTCGATCACCGGCTGGCGGCATGCGCGCGAGAGCCAGACGCAGGATTTCGACGGCTCCTCAACCGATCTCTATTATGTCGACCGGCGGCAGCGCTACACGCAGGTCAGCCAGGAGTTCCGCGCTGCTGGCAAGATCCTGAGCAGCTTGGATTATGTCGTAGGGGTCTATTACTTCACGTCCAACTATGACCTGACGCAATGCTCGCGCGTGTTCGGCTTCAGCCCGACTACGCCGCCCTGCACGTTCGATACGAATGCGCAAAGCGTCTATGGCAAGACCGAAAGCTATGCCGGCTTTGGCGACTTCAACTGGGCATTTGCGAGCAAGTGGCGCTTGTCCTTCGGCGGACGCTGGAGCCACGATAACAAGCAACTGCGCAACAGCTTTGCCACCACCGGGCTGGTCGGCTCGGGCAATGTCAATTTCTCGAAATTCACGCCCAAGGTCGGGGTCGACTGGCGGCCCAACTCCGACCTGATGCTGTATGGCAGCTGGTCGCGGGGCTATCGTTCGGGCGGCTTCAGCCCGCGTGCGGCGACGGCCGCGACGGCGGGGACGCCGTTCGGCCCGGAGACCGTCGATTCCTACGAAATCGGGGCCAAGCTCGATCTGTTGCAGCGCAAGCTGCAGATCAACGTCGCGGGCTTCATCTCCGACTATAAGAACATGCAGCAGAATACGACGATCCCGGGCGGCCCGACCGGCAACCAGACGATCACCAGCAATGTCGGCGGTGCCACGATCCGGGGCATCGAGATGGACGCGACGCTGCGCCCGCTGAAGGGCCTTCGGATCACCGCGACCGCCTCGATCATGGGATCGCATTTCCGCAATTTCGTGGTGGGCAACGTCTATAATGGCGCGATCGTGCCGTTTGATTATTCGGCGAACAATCTGATCTACGCCCCGGATTTTTCGGGGTCGATCGACGCCGAATATAAGGTGCCAACGCGCTTCGGCAGTGTCGTCACCACGCTCGGGCTGCGCCACATCGCGCCGTATGACGAACAGATCTCGCTTGGAACGCTGACGGCGGTCAAGACCGGGAACACAGTGACGTCGGTGATCGTCAATGGCAACGATGCGCGGGTCCGCACGGCGACGCAGGATCTGCTCGACGCCAGCATGACGCTCAACTTCAAGCTGCAGAAGACCGACGCTTATGTGCGCGTGTTCGCCCGCAACCTGGCCGACATTCGCACCACCACGGCGGCCTTTACCGTCGCGGGTCTGTGGTCGTTCGCGTCGGCCCTGGAGCCACGCACTTATGGCGTGACGGTCGGCGTCAAATTCTAACCCCAAGTGCGTTCGGGGTGGCGGGCATTACGCCCGCCACCCCGCTTTTTTACGGAAACGGAGGCGATCTATGGCACGTCTGGCAGGCAAGGTAGCGTTGGTCACCGGGGGCGCTTCGGTTCCGGGGCTTGGCAGTGCAACGGCAATCCGTTTCGCGCAGGAAGGGGCGACCGTCTATCTCACCGATCGCGATCTCGCCGGTGCGCAGGCGGTGGCGGCGCAGATCACCGCCGCTGGCGGCCGGGCGACCGCGCTGGAGCATGATGTTACCAGCGAAGCCGATTGGGACCGCGTGCTGGCCGCGATCGATGCGGCGGAGGGACGGCTGGACATTCTGGTCAACAATGCCGGCATCGCGGTGCTGGGGCCGTTGGAGGACGTGACCGCTGCGGATTTTCTCCGCCAGAACGATGTCAATCTCAACAGCGTCTTCCACGGGTCGAAGCGCGCCCTGGTCATGATGCGGAGGCCCGGGGACGGCGGCACGGCACGCGGTGGATCGATCATCAACATCTCGTCGGTCGCCGGGCTGATCGGCGTTCCGGGATGCGGATCCTATGCTGCCTCCAAAGGCGGAGTCCGCCTGTTTTCCAAGGTGGTCGCGCTGGAGGGGGCCGCCGATGGCGTGCGCTGTAACAGCGTGCATCCGGGCATGATCGCCACCAACATTCAGGGCGTCGCGCTGGAGGACAATGCCGCGAACTTCGATGCGGTGATGGCGTTGATCCCGATGGTTCGCATGGGCGAGCCTGAGGATATCGCCAACATGAACCTGTTTCTGGCATCGGATGAATCGCGCTACATTACGGGCGCGGAATTCGTGGTCGATGGCGGCATGACCGCGCGCTGATCCGCCCGCCGCCTTACCCGGCGGGCGTGGCGACCCAGCGCAACGCATTTTCGACCAGCCGACGATAATCCGGATTGTCATAGGCCGAGGGGCCATCGCCCGGCTGAAGGTAAACCAGGCGGCTGTTGATTGCCATCTTGGTCCAGCCGATCAGATGCGATCCGGGTGGGTGATCCCAGCCATCATTGGCGAACATCCGCCCCTCCATCGCCTGCGCGGCGGACCAATAGGCGTCGCGGTGCGTGCTGGCGTCGCTGATCAGAAGCGGCTCTACATCGTCCTCGAACACCTCGGCGAGGTAGAGTTCGTCGGTGAGCGCGAAGCGGTGGGCGACGCCTTCGGTGACCGGATGGGGGCAGGTCGTCGCGGTATAGGAAACGTCGTGGCGATAGCCACTGTCGCGGCAGGCGCGTCCCCGCACTGTTGCCGGGCGATAGAGGAACTGCCCGCCCAGCCAGTCATGGTATTCGCTCCAGTCGGGCCAGCCGGCCAGCGCGTGGTGCAGCGCGACCACGCCCTTGCCCTGCTCCAGCAGCGCGCGGAAGCCGACTTGCAGCGCAGACGAGGGAGCGATGATACCGGGGCGGGGGTCGGCGTCGAAATCCAGCCCCGGCATATCGTACAGCACCAGAGCGTCGAAATCGCGCATCCCGTCCGGGTTCATCAACAGGGCTGCGGCCGGTTGATCGACCATCGTCGCGGAGATGCCGGGCATCGCCTGGAACATTGCGTCGAACGCGCTGCGATCGAACGGATGGCCGCGCACCGCGACCAGCGCGCGCAACGGCGCGTGATAGTGGATGACCGGCATCAGCGCGCGCTCCGCAGGTTTGGCGCGCGTCGGCGCGCGATGCTCACAGGCCCTTCTCGCCGATCTGGCGGTGGATATTGCGGAAGGTGCGGCGTTGGAAAAACCATTGGCCGTCGATCTTGACGCATGCGTCGTCATAGCGGCCCCGGTCACGGTGGACGCCGTCTGGCCAATCATAGACTTCTGCCGTGTAGGAGCGCAGCACCGCCGTATTGCCGGTCACCTCAATGCTGCCGGGCCAGGCTTCGAACATGATACCGGGATAGTGTTTCATCGCCGCGCTCCACATCGCCACGATCGCTTCGCGCCCGCGCGTGGTGCCGATGTCGGGATAATCGGGAAGCGACCATTCGCCATCCTCAGCCCAGGTCGCGCCCCATGCCGCCGCGTCGCAGCGCGTGACCGCATCGGCATAGGTTTCGAGCAATTCGCGCAGCGCCAGGCGATCTTCGGCAGGGCCGGTAAAGGGCATCGTCGCTCTCCCAGATTATGGTGTTTTGGGGAGCATAGCGCCATCGCGGCGCGCCAACGCCTAGCCGATTGGACAGGCGTGGGGGTCAGGGGCCGACCGGGGTTTCGTCCATTGCCGGTGGGGTCTGCGGCACCGCGACCTCCACCATGCCGTCGACCACGCGCAGTTCGAAACGGCGCAAGGCCGGGTAGGCACCGCCGATGCAGCGGCCATCGGTCAAATCGAAGCGCGCGCCGTGCAAGGGGCACATCAGCGCGCCGCGCCGGATGCGCCCGCCCGACAAGCGCGCCGCCGCGTGGGTGCAGCGGTCATTCACCGCCACCAGCTCGCCGTCCGACCGCGCCAGCAGGATGTGCCAGCCGCCCGCGACATGGACGCGGATGGCACCGTCTTCGATATCGTCCGCCGTGCCCAGTTGGTGCCAGCTCGTCTCGGTCACGCTGTGTCTTCCTTTCCCACGTCGCCCGATCGTCGGTTTGTGCGCTAGCGTTCTGCCGCGCAATCGAGATCGACCAGCGTCTTGCCCATGGTCCGCCCCTGCATCAAGGCGATGAAGGCGCGGGGCAGACTGTCGAAGCCGTGCTGCACCGTCTCGATCAGCCGCAACTGCCCCTCGGCGTGCAGCCGGTCGAGCATGGCCTGCGCCTCGCTTAGGCGATCGGCATAATCATAGGTCAGGAAACCCTGCATCTTCAGGCGTTTCACCACCAACTGCCATAGCGTGGTGACGCCGTGGGGATGGTCCGCATCATTATATTGGGCGATCATGCCGCAGACCGCGATGCGGCCCTGTTCGCGCATGCGCGGCAACACCGCATCGAGCGTGGGGCCGCCGATATTGTCGAAATAGACGTGGAACCCTTGCGGGGCTGCGGCATCGAGCGCCGCGCCAAGATCTGCGCAGGCACGGTGATCGATCACCGCATCCGCACCGAGCGCGCGGACGAGCGCGACCTTATCCGCGCCGCCAGCAATGCCGATGACGCGGCATCCGGCGGCCCTGGCAAGCTGGACGACGGTACTGCCGGTCGCCCCGGCGGCGGCGCTGACCAGCACCGTGTCGCCAGCCGTGGCTGCGGCCACCGCGAACAGGCCGACCCAGGCGGTGAGGCCGACCGGGCCGAGTGCGCCCATATAGGCGCGCAGCGGCACCGTGTCGGTTGGCTCCACCCGCTCCAGCCCCAGCGCATCGGGGGTGATGAGAAAATGATCCGACCAGGTGCCGAGCACGCGGACCAGCGTTCCGGCCGGCCAGTCGGCATGGCGCGACACGACAATTTCGCCCAGCGACATGCCCGCGACCGGCGCACCGATTGCGACCGGTGGCAAATAGCTGGGGCGATCGTCGAGAAAACCGCGGATCGCCGGATCGAGCGAGGCGACGCGCATCCGCACCAGCATCTGTCCGTCCGCCGGGGTCGGCATTGGCACCTCGCGATAGCCGAAGCAGCTTTGCTCGGGCACGCCGGTCGGGCGGCGCAACAGCACGATCTGGCGCGCGTGGGACGCGAGCGGCGGGGCCGATGGCTCGGGCATTGCGGGCATTCCCTCTCATGTTCCGGCATCGTCGTTGGGCGAGGCTCTCTTCGACCGCCGGTCTAGTCGTTCGCGCCAGCGGGAACATTCTGGCCTTTTCGCTAGGTGCGCTGCGGGGCCGGGAGGGTGGATGGTAGCACCGGACCACGATCGATCGAGGATATCGCGATGACCCCCGACCAGATGATCGCCTTTGTCGAAGAGCTGTATGCGCTGACCGGTGCTGGTGAATGGGAGGCTGCGGCCGCGCGGCTGACCGACGATTTCGTCGCGATCGAGGCGGACGGATTGCCGATGGCGGGGCGCTATGAGGGGCGCAATGGTTTGAAAGAGCTGTTCCTCAAGGTGATGGACATGATGGACGTGGTCGCGATGGAGCGCGTGGAGACGACGGCGGGCCGCGACCATGCCGTCACGATCCTTTCGCTGCGCTTCGCCGACCCTGCGCTGGCACCGGCGGAAATCTGTGAAGTCTTCCGCTTTCGCGACGGCAAATGTTGCGAGATCAAGCCGTTTTACTTCGACCCGGCACCCGTGATCGCGGCCGTCGCCGCGAAACGCGCTGAGCGCTCCATAGCGTAGCGCCCATCGTCCTTGTTTTGCGCGTCAGGGCCGCCGGGCCTGGCGGATCGCCTCGGCCAGCTCGGCCTCGCGAAACGGTTTGGTCAGCCGGGGAAGATCGGCCGAAATCCCTTCAACCTCGGCGTAGCCGGACACGATCAGCACCGGGATATGCGGCCAGCGTTCGCGGATGACGAACGCCAGATCGGCCCCCGACATGCCCGGCATCAAGTGATCGGTGACGACCAGATCGAACGGCTCACCGCCCGCCAGCCGCTGTTCTGCCTCTGCCGCGGCGCTGACCTCAATCGTCTCATAGCCGAGATTTTCCAGCATGTCGGCGGTCGCCATGCGCACCACCGGCTCGTCGTCGACCAGCAGCGCCCGGCCCCGCATCGCGGGCATGGCGCTGCCCTGCGCAATTTCGGTCGGGGATGCGGCGAGGTCGGGCGCGGCGCTGATCGGGAGGACGAGATCGATCCGCGTACCCAGCCCAACTTCACTGGAGATGTGCATCGATCCGCCCAGCTGTGACGCCAGGCCATGCACCATCGACAGGCCAAGGCCCGTGCCCTTGCCGATCCCCTTGGTCGAATAAAACGGTTCGACCGCGCGGCGCAGCGTCTCCTCGTCCATGCCGGTGCCCGTATCGATCACCGACAGCGTTACGAAGCCGGGATCGATCGAGGTCTCATCGGGCGATGCGATTCCGGCGCTGGCCGCGATCGTAATCGTTCCGCCGTCGGGCATGGCGTCGCGGGCGTTGACGCAGAGATTGAGGATCGCCATTTCCAACTGGTTGGCATCGGCCAACGCGGGCGGAAGGCCCTCGGCCAGATCGAGCCGAACCCGGATATGCGGCCCCGACGTGCTGTCCACCAAATCCGACATGCCCCGCACGAGTTCGCCGAGATCGACTGCGCCGGATTGCAGCGGTTGCCGCCGCGCAAAGGCGAGCAAGCGTTGCACCAACGTCTTGGCGCGTTCGGCCGATTGCAGCGCCCCCTCGACCAGCCGCGTTTCGCGATCGGTTAGCGATGCCTTGCGGTGGATGAGGTCGAGGCTGCCCATGATCGGCGTCAGCAGATTGTTGAAGTCATGCGCGACGCCGCCCGTCAACTGCCCCATTGCCTCCATTTTCTGCGACTGGCGCAGAGCTTCCTGCGCGGCCTCCAGCTCGGCCTTCGCGCGAAGGCGGGCGCTGATGTCGCGCGCGTGGTGGAACGCGCCGATCACGCGGCCGTCGGGGTCGCGGAGCGGCGAATAGAGGATTTCCCAGCGCGGCGCGTCGATCTTGGGGTCGCCAAAGGCTTCTTCGACGGTGAAGCATTCGCCCGTCAACGCGCGCGTCATTTGGTCCTTCATTTTCGCGCGCTGTTCGGGAACGAACAGTTCGTAAAAGACATCGCCAAGCTTGGTGTAGAACCCGTTGACGCGGAAGAACTCGTCATTGTGCGCCTTGTTGAAGGCGATCAGCCGATAGTCCTGGTCGAAAGCGCAGATGGAGGTTGCATCGGACTGGATGATGTTTTCGTGCAGGAGCAGTGCCTGCGTGCGCTCCACCACCGTCGCTTCGAGCGTGGCGTTGAGCCGCGCCAGCGCATCGCGGTCGCGGCGGCGCTCGGTAATGTCCTGCACGATGCCGACCATACGGAGCGCCGCGCCGCTATCGTCGCATTCAAGCTCCGCCCGGCGCTCGAGCCAGCGAAGCTCGCTCGTATCGGCCCGGCGGACGCGATATTCGACGTTGAGATCTGCCCGCTCCGATGGCCGCGTCGTGGCATTGGCGATGATCGCGGCGTCTTCGGGCACGACCAGATCGTCGATCATCGCCGCCGGAATACTGGGCAGCGGCTGCAAGCCGAAGAGTTTGAAAAATTCTGCGGTTCCCGTCAGCGTGCCCGTGCCGAGGTCGATGGCGAACAGGCCGACTTGTCCCGCCTCTTGCGCGCGTTGCAAGCTGCGCTGGGACTCCTCCAGCGCCATGTCGGCCTGGCGCTTCGCTTCGGTCTGCAGCACCGTCGCGGTGGTTTCGTTGGTCAGGCACAAGACCCCGGCAACCGATCCGTCATCCCCGAAAACGGGCGCGTAGGAGAAGGTCCACCACGTCTCTTCCGGGGTGCCCCAACGCGCCATGGGCACGGGCATGTCGATCATCTTGCTCGACCGGCCGGCCAGCGCCGCCTCGAACATCGGCTCGATTGAGGGGTAGGCGTCGGCCCAGAGCTGGTCGAACCGCGCGCCCATCGCCGTGTCGAGGCGCGGGCCGAGGATTGGGGCATAGGCATCGTTGAAGAAAAACGTCTGATGCGGCCCCCACACCAGATACATCGATTCCGGCGAGCCCAGAAGATAAGCAAGCCAGGCGTTGAGCGTGATCGGCCATTGCGCGCGCGGGCCGAGCGGATGCGTATCCCAGTCTACCGCAGCAATACGGGCCGCTGCAGTGTCGATGGCGTCCTCCACAGGTTTTTGCTCGTCCGCGCGCTCCAACGTCATACCCTGCGTCTGAAGGAATACAGCGGTCGTGGCTGCCCCGTGCCGGTTATCGCCGGGCAGGGGTGGAATGCAATCGCGGACTTTGCAAGCACGTGCGTGCCGGTGCCGCGCGTTGGGGCGTGCGGGGCGGCCCCGTGCCGGGGCCGATCGCGCTTTCGCGACGATCTCTGGGGGAGGGGTTATACCGTTTGCTGCCTCAGGCGGCAGCGCTGCCAAGCTCCCCGCGTTCAAACATGTGGGACCACGTACGCCGCCACGAAAGCGGCGTGTCGCCAACCATGCGCCGGAACAGGCGGGTGAGATGCGCCTGGTCGGTAAGCCCGCAGGTGCAGGCGATGTGGCTCAACGAGTCCTTGGTGGTCAGCATCAGGGTTTGCGCGCGCCGAATGCGGCGGCGAATCAGGAATGCGTGCGGGGTCTCCCCCACGGTAACCTTGAACGCACGGCAAAAATGGCCGGTGCTCAGCCGCACGACCCCGGCCAGGCCGTCCAGCACGATCGTATCGCCCAGGCGTTCCTCGACATAATCGCTCACCCGCTGCAACTGCCAGGGGGCCAGACCGCCCCGCGTCATGGTGCCGACGTTGGTTTCGTCGGGAAGGGCTGGAACCAACAGTTTCTCGATCGGCCGGTGGTTGCCATTGCCAAACACCAGCGCCAACCGGTCGAGATAGCGGCGCGCGGCGCAGGGATCATGCTCGATCGTGCGGCGCGCATGGTCGATCAGTTCGGCGGGATTGGACGACCACAGGCTGTCCGCGCAAACGCCGGAAGGATCAAGGCTTCTAGGATCGCGGAGCAGCATGGGGGCAGCGTACGGCGCTGCTGCGGGGGTGATAATCCCTAAGGGGTATGTCGATTGCCCCCCTTTCGGGTGGCGGGTGCCCGGGGCCTGCCGCTACAGGTCGATCAGGCCGCGTTTGGCAGCGATCGTCACCGCGTGGGTACGGTCCGATGCGCCCAGTTTGGCGAAGATCGCTTTCATATGGGCCTTGATCGTGTCCTCGGATACGCCGAGTTTGGCCGCGATCTGCTTGTTGGAATTGCCGTGCGCGGCAAGCGACAGCACGCTGATTTCGCGCTCGCTCGGCGCATCGGCCACAAGATGCAGCGCGATGTCGGTGGCGACATCGGCGTCGAGGTGTTTGCCGCCGGCATGCACCGACCGAATTGCCTGAAGCAGTTCCTTGCGCAAGCTGGTCTTCAGCAAATAGCCGGCCGCCCCTGCACGCAACGCGCGCAGCGCATGGGCGTCCCCCGCATAGGTGGTCAGCACGATGATGCGGGCCTTGGGCGAGCGTTCGCGGATCGCAGCGATCGCCTGGTCGCCGCTCAGATCGGGCATTTGCAGGTCCATCAACACGATGTCCGGCAGCAATTCGCGATACCGGACAATCGCGTCAGTGCCACTATCGGCCTCGCCCACCACCTGCATGTCGGTTTGCGTCTCGACCACCGCACGCACGCCCTCGCGCAGGAACGGATGGTCGTCGACGACGAGGATGCGGATCGGCGAGGAGGGCGACAGACAAACGGTCCCGGTGTGAAAAAGCGCGGGTATGATCGGCGCTCTCGTCTCTTTGTTCAAGAGGCTCGCCCCGGCGGCATCTCGCGCGCCAGATCGGCATAAGCGCGAGCGAAGGCGGCATGGGTCGCGGTGAGGTGCGCGGCCCCTGTGCAGAAGACCCACAGCTTGAGATCGAACCGGCGCGGATACGCGTCGAGCGCCGAGAGCAACCCTCTCAGCATCGCCATCGCCACTCCGGCGGCGTCGATCACGGCAATCCCGCTGTCGAGCAAGCTCGGTGCGAACGAGGCAGAGACCGCACCGCGCCGCAGCGCTTCGTTGGTCGCCGCGCTCATCACCGTTTCCAGCATGGCGGGCACCCAGCTTTCGGGATCGCCCATGCCCACGAGCAGAATGGTGGAGGCCGCCACGGGCAAACGCGGCGTCGAAAGCGCGAGGATCTCGCCCGGTGCTGCGTTGAACACGCCATCGCCGCGTAGCCGCATCACCGCGCCGCCAACGGCCTGGTCGAGATGGCGCAGCCCGCCCACCGCGCCGTCGGGCGACAGTTCGTGCGTGAACACACCCGCCGCCGCCAAATCGACCGCTGCGGTAACGGCGTCGTTCGGTGCCACGGCGATGCCAACCCCCGCCCATTCGCCGATCGGCATCGCGTCGTTCGAGGAGGTCGGTTCTTCCATATAGGAAACTCACGCGATCAGGGGGCGATGTGCAGGGGTGGGGCTACCGGTAAGCGACGGGGCCGGTGCGGCGGAGAATGGGTGCGCGACGGGTGAATAGCTTGTACAAAAATGCGGTGTTTTGGCGTTTTCGCGCGCGGTGCCGCTGCGCAAAGCAAAGGAAAATATTCGGTTTCTTCTGCGTGATGATGGCACGGCGACAGGCGGCTACGCTTTACGAAAGCGGGTTGCCGCCCGAGCGCCCCTGTAGGCGCGCGAGCCATGCTGCTGCGGTGTCGGTCGCCCTTTGGAGAACCGAGCGGGGCGGCGCATAGGCGATTCGCGCGGGAACGGTAATCACGACTTCGGCACCGCCCCCGTCACGATTGGACAGCGTCAGCACAGCGGCGAGCTTTGCCGCGCGCTCGCGCATGCCGGGCAGGCCGAAATGACCCGGTTTCGCGCCGTGCTCAAGGATCCTGGCGCTAAAGCCGCGTCCGTTGTCGCGAACCGACATCCGCACGCTCCACCGCGTGAAATCGAGCGCAACGGTCGCGTGCGTCGCCTGCGCATGCCACAGCGTGTTGGTGAGGGCTTCGCGCGCAATCGCGGCCAATTCATCGATCACCGGATCGCACAGCGTGCGGGGCAGGCCCTGCTCGACAATCTCGATCGTCAGGCCGTCGCCAATCTGACCGGCAATGGCGTGCAGCGCCGATTGCAAGGTCGTGCGGTTCTCCGGTCGCAAGTTGCGCACGCGGTCGCGCCCTTCCAGCAGGACGTCGTCGCCCCGCTCAAGCGCGGATTCGAGCATGTCGTGCGCGCGGCTGTCCGGTGCCAGAATGTTGCCGACCGCCTGGAAGCGCAGCATCATCGCTTGCATCCCCTGCAGCAGCGTATCGTGCAGTTCCCGCGCGATCCGCTCGCGCTCGGCAACCTGCGCTGCGATCAGGCGGCGCGTGCGCTCCTCGATCGCACGTTTGCGGATGCGGTACAGCCCGGCCAAAATCATCCCTGCGATGGCCGCCACCGCCACGCGGAACAGCCATGTCTGGTAAAAGGTCGGCGCTACCGTAAGCTCGATCGAGGCCCCGCGCGTGTTCCAGACCCCGTCGGCGTTGGCGGCAATCACGTGAAACGTCCAACGCCCCGGCGCGACATTGGTATAGGTCGCTTGTCGGCGCTGGCCTGGGTCGACCCACGCCTCATCGACGCCCGACAAGCGGTAGCGAAACTGCACGCGATCCGGATCGAGCAGGCTGAGCGCGGCATAGTCGATCTGGATACGCCGCGTGCCGGCGGCGATGGCAAGATTGGGTGCGAGTGCGACCTCCCGTCCATCGGCGGAGACGGAGCGGATCAGCACGGGCGGCGCGGCCGGGTTGGGTTTCAGGCGGTTGGGGTCGATCCAGGCGATCCCGTGGCTGGCGGCAAGCCAGATCCGCCCGTCGCCGCCGCGGAGGGCGGTCGAATAGCTCGCATCCTGCTGCGCCGCGCCGGGCACGCCGTCGGCCATCGTAAACAGGCGGTAGGCGAGCGGGCGACCGCTGGAAAGCGTGCGGGCGAGCGCCGCTTGCGTGGTCTGCACGACGCCGCGCAGCCCGCTTAGCCACACGATATCCCCCGCGCCACGGGCGATGCCGGTGATGCCGACCAGGACGGGAAAGCGATCTGAGGTCAGGCTTTCAAACCGATCGCCACGACCGATGGCGAGGCCGCTATCGCCACCGACCAGCACCGCGCCCTGCTCCGTTTCGCCTGGCACGACGATGTTGATCCTGCCGACATCGACCCCGCGCGAAATCGGTGTGCACACGCCGCGCGCGCACCCGATCAAACGATCATCGGCGTAGAACCACCGACCGACCGCTCCGGTGAAGGGAATTTCGAGCTTGCGGTCGAGTGTCGGCACACCCGTGCTGCGGAGCAGCCGCCATCCCCCATGGACGGGTTGCAGCACGCCTTGCCCGCGCACGGCGATGGTCGGGGTGCCGTCCTTATCCCGCGACCATGTCGCCATCCTGCCGGACAGCACGGGCAGACCGAGCGGGACCAGCCGGTCGCGGTGCAAAACGAAGAGATGGCCGCGTTGTTCGACGATCAACCGATTGCCGTCGGCCGCGATCGCGGCCGGTGGGGAGGCGAGGTGCAGCACCGGAGATAGCGAGCCATCGCGGGCGGCGCGTGTCAGCGTCTGCGTCCGGGTCACGACATAGATCGTGCCATCCGCCAGCACCGTCTGCAGATAGGCCTTGTAAGGGGAGGGGCCAAAGGCGTCGGCCCGGACCACGCGCGCGCGCCGAAAGCGGTCCAGCCCCAAATTGGTGCCGACCCAGATCGCCCCCTCGCGATCCTCGAACACCGGGACGGCGGCGTTGGCGCTCAGGCCCTGCCGGTCTGCCCACTGCTCGGCACGGGCGGTGGTGCCATCGGCCGGAGGCAGCAGACGGCTAACACCGCCTTTGCCGCCCGTCCACCATAGCGTCTCCTGGCGATCGATCAGCGCGCGTTTGATCTCGGGCGTGCCGCCCGGCAGCCAGAAGGCGGGCAGCCCGAGCGACGTCTCTTGGTAGACTGTCTGGCCCGCGCGTGGCACGCCGGTGTGGAGGATCGCGATGCCGCCGCTCCGCGTTCCGACCAGACGATCCCCCGGTTGCGCCCATGCGACGGGCGTTAGCGCGGTGTCTCCGGGGCGCAGGCGCAGGATCTGCCGTTCGGTGCTGGCCCAGACCGTGCCGTCGCGCGCCGCGATCAGGCTGCCAAGCTTGCCCGGAACGACCCGGCTGTCATTGGGAATCCAGCGCCAATGCGCGCCGTCGAAGCGCGCAAGATGCCGTGGACCGCGCCAAAAGCCGGCCCATACGGTTCCATCCGGGCCACGGGTAAAGCGATCGACCGAATCATTGGCAGCACCGAAGCCGGTCAGCGTCCCGTTGCGCAAGCGCGCGATCTGGCCGTCATAGGAGCCAAGCCAGAGATCGCCATCGTCGGTTGCCAGCAAGGCGGTGATGTTGCGGCTCGGCAGCTTGCCGATGCGGGGACGAATTTCCTCGAAGCGGATCCCGTCGAAGCGATAGAGTCCGCCGCCAGTGCCTAACCACAGGAAACCGTCCGCCGTCTGGGCGATCGCCCAGATATCGGGCGGCGCGCCGTCCTCGATCGTCCAGTTACTGTGATGGAATTGTTCGGGCGCACGGCTTGACCCCTGCGCGCAGACCGGTCGGGGCAAGGAGAGCAGAAGAGCGAAAAGCGCGCCGAGCAGAAGGGCGCGGGCGCAACCGCTCATGCGCACGGGGGTGCTGTTCGGGCCGCAATGTCTGTCACGAGGCGTGCGATGCCCGATCCGCCGCACGCTCGCAATATGCGCGGGCGGGAACACGGGGAGGCGATCGTCGATCGTCTCCCCGTGCGATCAAACCGCCGCGTTCAGGCGCGCACGAAGGCGAGCAGATCGGGGTTGATGACATCGGCATGCGTGGTCAGCATCCCGTGCGGATAGCCCTCATAAATTTTCAGCGTGCCGTTCTGCAGCAGCTTGACCTGCAGCAGCGCGGCATCGGTGTAGGGCACGATTTGGTCGTCATCGCCCTGCAGCACCAGCGTGGGCACGGTGATTGCCTTCAGATCTTCGGTCTGATCGGTTTCGGAGAAGGCCTTGATGCCGTCATAATGCGCCTGTGCGCTGCCCATCATGCCCTGGCGCCACCAATTGTCGATGACGGCGGGGATCGTCGTCTCGTGGTCGCGGTTGAAGCCATAGAAGGGGCCGGCCGCAACATCGTGGAAGAACGCTGCGCGGTTCGCCGCGAGCGCGCCGCGGAAGCTGTCGAACACCTCGATCGGCGTGCCGCCGGGATTGGCTTCGGTCTTTAGCATCAGGGGCGGGATGGCGGCGACCAGCACCGCCTTGGCCACACGGCCCTGCGGCTCGCCGAATTTCGCGACATAGCGCGCCACTTCACCGCCGCCGGTCGAATGGCCGATATGCACCGCATTTTTGAGGTCGAGATGCTCGGCGACGGCAGAGGCGTCGGCGGCATAATGGTCCATGTCGTGGTTGCCGACCGCTTGCTCCGACCGGCCATGGCCGCGACGATCGTGCGCGACGACACGGTAGCCATTGGCCAGGAAGAACAGCATCTGCGCGTCCCAATCATCCGACGACAGCGGCCAGCCGTGGTGGAACACGATCGGCTGAGCATCCTTGGGCCCCCAATCCTTATAATAGATCTGGATGCCGTCTGCGCTGGTTACATAGGCCATGATAGTCTCCGTTGGTTAGGCGAGACGGTGGCGGTTCGGGAGGTTGCCACCGTGCTGCGCCGGGGAAAAGCGATCGGCCGGTGCCGCTACGCGCGGGTTATTGTGCGCTGGCTGGGGTGGCGGGGACGGGGGTCCATTGCCAGTCCTGCGCGGCCTTGCTGAGCGTACCGATGCCGGGGAAGTGCAGATGCGCCCCGGCGACCAGATAGTGGCGCTTCGCCGCGTCGGCCATGATCGTGGCGCGCGACCGGGAGGCTTCGGCCTGCGACAGGTCGAACTTGATCGTCACCGCAGGGTCCTTCAACTGCACCACTGCCACGTGCATCACGTCGCCCCAGATGAGCAGCGTCTTGCCGGCGCTCTCGACACGGTAGCCGGTATGGCCCGCGGTGTGCCCGGGCAGCGACACCGCCGTTACGCCGGGCGCAATCGTCTCGCCTGGCTTGAACGGCTTGATCCGGCCCGCCGCGCTATAGGGTGCGAGCGAGGCGGCCGCCGCGTCGAAGGATGATTGGACCGAGGCATCGACCTTGGTGAGGTTGGCCTTGTCGAGCCAGAAGTCGTGTTCCGATTGCGCCATGCGGATCGTCGCGTTGGGAAACACGCGCGCGCCGCCGACCGAGAGCCCGCCGACATGGTCGGGATGCAGATGCGTGATCAGTACCTCGTCAATATCCTCGGGCTTATAGCCCGCTGCCTTCAGCGCGGTGATCGCGCGCCCGAGCGTCGGGCCGAAATAGCTGCCACTGCCGCTATCGACGAGAATGCGGCGCGACCCCGTGTCGATCAGATAGGCGTTGACCGAGGTGGGTTCGAGCGTGGGCGCATTCGCCGCCGCCAGGATTGCCTTCACTTCGCCGGGCGTCCGCTCCACCAGCAATTGGTCGGTCGGCAGCGAGAAGATGCCGTCCGACAGTGCGACGATCGTGAAGCTGCCGAGCTTCATCTTGTAGAAATCCGCTGGAGCAGCGGCCGCGGTGGGGGCGGCGTTCTGCGCATAAGCGACTGGCGCGACGGCCAGACTGGCGATCACTGCGGCAGATTTTAAAAAGCGAACGGTCATGGCGTTTCATCCGATTTGCTTGATCCGGCCTTTGGATCACCGACTCAGATTATAAGATCGGCGTCGGTATGCCCATCCTCAAGACGCGCATCCCGGGATGGATCAGCGTGCCGCAGCGATTGCCGCGACGGCATCCAGGATCACGGCGGCGACGGCATCGGGCATCGACAGCAGCGAGAGATGGCTGGCCTTCACTTCGGTGGTCGTGGCCTTCAGCGCCGCCGCAGTCTCCCGCTCCAGATCGATGCTGACGACGCGGTCCTCGGTCGACACGATGTACCAATTGGGGCGCGTTTCCCATGCCGCCTGCGTGATCTTGTCGCCGAAGGTGCTGGCGGCGAGCGGCGGTTGCAGGATCGCGAGCGTGCGCGCTTCCTCCTCCGGCAAATCCTGCCCGACATCGTTCACCCAGCCTTCTGCGCTAAGCTTCAGGAAGCCGGTGCCGTCATCGGTGATATGCGCCAGCGCCGGGGGATTTGCGTGCGCCTGGACCTGCTCGCCAACGGTCTGCCCGGCCTTGGGCGCGAACGCCGCGACATAGACCAGCGCCTTAACCTTGGGATCGTTGCCCGCTTCGGTGATAACGGCACCGCCCCAGCTATGGCCGACCAGCACGACCGGCCCGTCGATCGCGTTCAGCGCGCGGCGCGTTGCCGCCACGTCGTCGGCCAGCGAGGTCGTCGGGTTCTGCACCGCGACGACGGGAATGCCCTTGCGCGTCAGTAACGGGATAACACGCTGCCAGCTCGATCCATCGGCCCACGCGCCGTGAACGAGGACGACAGTCGGGCTTTGCGGGGCAGTGGCGGTCATGGCGCGGACTCCTGACGAAAACGGTCCGCGCCTCATGCGCGCAAAGTCCGCGCGCTTATTGGCGATTCCCAACATCATTTGCCGCTTCGTGCCCGATCGGGTCGAGGCGCTTATCCGCGGCGCGTCGTTGCCGCCGCCGCTTCTGCGATCCCGGCGTAGAGTTGGTCGAGATCGGCGTCGTCGATGCAATATGGCGGCATCACGTATACGGTGGTGCCGAGCGGGCGCAGCAGCAGGTCGTTTTCCCGGAAATGCGCAAGCAAGCCGGGGGCGCGCTGCGAGAGATAGCCCGCACCCGGCTCATCCGCGAGATCGATCGCGGCGATGGTGCCGAGCGCGCGCGGGTTGGTGAAGCCGGGCAAGGCCGCGAGGCGGTCGAGCCGAACTCGCTGTCGCGCGGCGAGCGCGGCGATGCGGTCGCGCACGGGTTCCTCGCGCCAGATCGCCAAATTGGCGTTGGCGGCGGCGCAGGCGATCGGGTTGGCGGTGTAGCTGGAGGAATGGAAGAACATCCGCGCGCGGTCGGTCGAGAGATGCGCTTCGTAGATGGCCTCGCTCGCCATCGTCACCGCGAGCGGCACGGCGCCGCCGGTCAGGCCCTTGGACAGGCAGAGGATGTCGGGCGCGACACCGGCTTGCTCGCACGCCAGCAGCGTGCCGGTGCGGCCCCAGCCGGTCATCACTTCGTCCGCAATGAACAGCACGTCGTGGCGCGCGCAGATCGCGCGCATCTCGGCCAGCACCCAGGCGGGGTAGATCAGCATCCCGCCCGCGCCGAGCACCAAGGGTTCCACGATCAAAGCGGCAGGCGCCTCACGGCACGCGGCCTCCAGTGCATCAAGCGTGGCTTGCTCGCGGCCCGCAGCGGGGAAGGGCAGGGTGCCGACATCGAACAGCAAGGGCGTATAGGGCGCATTGAACACGCCGCGCGCGCCGACCGACATCGCGCCGATCGTGTCGCCATGATAGCTATGCTCCATCACCAGGATGCGGTGGCGCGGCGCGCCGCGATTGGCCCAGAAGCCGAGCGCCATCTTCAGCGCGACCTCGACACTGGTCGAGCCTGAATCGGAGAAGAAGATGCGGGTGAGTGCGGGCGGCATGATCTCCAGCAGCGCGCGTGCGAGCGTTTCGGCGGGTTCGTGGGTCCAGCCGGCAAAGATGATCTGGTCGAGCTTGCCTGCCTGATCGGCAATCGCGGCCATTATGCGCGGGTGGCAATGGCCGTGCGTCGTCACCCACCAGGAGGAAATGCCATCGATGATGCGGCGGCCGTCCTGGGTGAACAAGGCAGCGCCTTCGCCGTGCGTGACGAGCGGGATCGGCTCGCCAAGGCCGTGCTGGGTGAAGGGGTGCCAGATCGGGGAATTGCTCATTGGAAGTCGCCCACGTTGAAATGGGCGGCAAAGGCCGCCGCCAGCGTCTGCGCGTTGAGCGGATCGAGCCGGGGCAAGCGCCCCAGCCGCTTCACGCGCCCCAGATGCGCGATGGTCGCTTCGGTGTCGGCATTTTCGTCGCCGACAAAGGCGATGCCGAGAACGGGCACGCCGCGCTGGCGCAGCGCCTCGATCGACAACAGGCTGTGGTTGATCGTGCCGAGCGCGGTGCGCGCGACCAGCACCACCGGGCAGCCCCAGCGTGCGAACAGATCGGCAAAGACCAATTCCCGCGTCACCGGCACCAGCACGCCGCCGGCCCCCTCCACCACCAGCGAGCCGTTGACCTCGGGCGGGGTCAGCCGCAGCGGATCGATCGTCACGCCGTCAATCTCGGCGGCGCGGTGCGGCGAGCAGGGGGTGGCGAGGCGATACGCCTCAGGCAGGATGTGCGATGCGGGCACGCCCGAAAGCGTGGCGACGCTGTCGCGGTCGGCGCTGGGGGCCAGCCCGGCCTGCACCGGCTTCCAATAGTGCGCGTTCAGCGCACCCGTCAGCGCGGCGGCGAACACCGTCTTGCCGACATCGGTGTCGGTGCCGGTGATGACGATTGTTTCGGGGGTCACTTCACATCAACTCCAACAGCGTCTCCGCCAGCGCGGCAATCTCCGCTTCGCCGACATTGAGGGTGAGCGACACGCGCAGCCGCGCGGTGCCGGGCGGCACCGTGGGCGGGCGGATGCCGCGAATATCGAAACCGGCGGCCTGCAGCGCCGCCGCCAGCCGCATGGTGGGGGCGTCCTCGCCAATGATCAGCGGCAGGATCTGCGATCCGGTCGGGGTGACGCCGCAGGGGCCCAGCGTGCGCTCGGCAAAGGCGATGAGCGCGCTCAGCCGCTCGCGGCGATCGGGCTCGTCGGCGAGAAGGCGCAGGCTTTCGCGCACCGCGCTGGCCATCAGCGGCGAGGGCGCGGTCGAGAAGATGAAGGCGCGCCCGCGATTGACCAGAAAATCGCGCATCGTGCGTGGGCCGCACAGCAAGGCACCCTCGCAGCCCAGTGCCTTGCCGCAGGTGCGCAAGGTGATGACGTTCTCGGCCCCCTCCAGATCGGCGGCGAGGCCGCGCCCGCCCGGTCCGAACACGCCGGTTGCGTGCGCCTCGTCGATCAGCAGCATCGCTTCGTGTCGCGCCGCGACCGTTGCCAGATCAGCGAGCGGGGCGCGGTCGCCATCCATGCTGTACAGGCTCTCGACCGCGATCCACGCGCGACCGGTGCCGCCGCGCCGCCGCCAGTCGGCAATCGCCTGATCGACCGCGCCCGCGTCATTATGCGGTGCCGCGACGCTTTCGGCGCGGGCGAGGCGCATCCCTTCATGCGCGCTGGCGTGGATCAGCGCATCATGGACGATCAGATCGCCGCGCTGCGGCAGCGTGGACAGCAAGGCGGCATTGGCGGCATAGCCGCTGGAGAAGAACAGCGCGGATTCGCTGCCGAAAAAGGCGGCGGCTTCGGCTTCGAGCGCTTCATGTTCGGGATCATTGCCGCGCAGCAGCCGCGACCCGCCCGACCCGATCGCCACCCCGCGCGCCAGCGCCGCCGCCACGGCATCGCGCAGCCGCTGCGCGCGGGCGAGGCCGAGATAGTCGTTGGACGAGAAATCCAGCCCGGTGCGCGGTTGCAGGCGGCGGAGCCGTGCGGCGGAGTCGAGCGCCTTCAGGTCGTTCAGATGCGGTTCGAGGAGGGTCATGGGGGGCGCTATAGCGAAGCTGGGGGCTGACGCACGAGCGTGGTGTGGGTTTTTGTTGGTGGGGGGCGTGCCTCGTTGGCCTAGACGCGGCGGCGGTTTGACTACTATTGTATCGAACGAGTTAGGAAATTGATAACCATTCTAGGCAATGAGCGGCCATCTTGAACTGATGACGAACGCTCAGGATCGCGCCAGGATGATTGCACTCGGGTAAGTGTCACGATCTTCCTTGTACATGATCAGTAACGCCGAAAGCATTGTGGTCTGCCATCCCGAAGGCAATTGCCTCGTCAACTCCATCAACGCCGAACGAGCGGTGATGGCGGCGGGGCTCATGGTAACAACTGTTTGCGCCAACTCAGGATGCGGTTTTCGACTACCCTTGCCCGCACTTTGAAACCGAAGAGTGTATGGTAGAGCGGCCTTAAGACGTAGCGCGACCTCGGCTGCCGTTGCTGTTCCGACCAAATCGATTTCAAGGGGCCGGTCGATATCAATCGGGAAATCGCTATCAAAGCTCCCTGGCTTACTGGTGTCACGTTCGCGCCCAGGATCGTTTGCACCGAAGCCGCTGCCATTCCACGGTGTGCCGTCCTTACCGGTATAATGCCGAATAAGCTGGGTCTCGAGATCAATCGCAGTGAACACAAAGATGCGCACTGCCTTGAATGTTACCCTTCTAGGGTCAAGTCCTTGCCGATGCAGGATTTTGCGAGAATGGCGAAGCAGTCGCTTAGCCAGGCCCGCCTCCGCGTCTGTCTTTCCGATATAGGTGAGTTGGCCGTCCAAGAAGAGCTGATATACGCCCTGTGCCTCTGGAATGCTCGACAACCCCTCGTCATCGAGTGGTGCGGCTTCCATGCCGTCCAGGACCTCAACCAGGCGTACCAACAGCGCGCCCGGCAAATCGAACTCGAAATCGCGATAACCGACCGTCACTGACAGCTTCCCATCTCCGTACGGTTAAGATGCGCGCGCACATCTCGCGCCACCACTTCCGCCAATTTCACGGGAACGGCATTACCAAGCTGGCGCATTGTTTCCGACCAAGAGCCGTGAAATTGATAATCGTCTGGAAAGGTCTGTAGCCGGGCGCTCTCACGTATGGAAAAGTATCGAACGGTTCCATCAGGTCGCGCGAGCATGTTTTCGCCACCGGGTACGCCATGCACGCCCGCTTTCAGTGTCTTCGCTGGCTCGTCCAACGGGCTGCCGGTATGGCCCGGATACGACCTCGCACCGGCTTGGAAGCGATGATTCGGCACCAGTACGGCCGCACGTGGCGAGAGTTCGGGATCAGGCAAATCGTGGATGGCGTCGCGGGTCGTGCGCCAGGCAAGCCCAGCAGGCTTTTTCCGCAGCTTGGCGGCGCGTGCCGCCAGACGTGGTGCGATGATCCGATACTTACGGGATACATGATGTCGTTCCCAATAGTCCCCGTTGGGACGCTGCTCCCAGAGAAGAGCATCAAGCGAATGTGTTGGCACGGGGAAATTCCACTCGATTTCCAGATCCCGCCTAAACCCGACAAAGACCACGCGCTCGCGTCGTTGCGGCACCCCGTGGTCGGCGGCGTTAAGAACGCGATAAATGACGCGGTAGCTGAAAGAGGTTTCACCGCGCCCGGAGGTGTGATGGCGCTCTAATCGCTCCAGATGTTCAAACCATTTCTCACCATCGCGACGCCTGAGGTCAGGATAAGTGAGTTGGTGCACGATGTACGCGACATAACTCGCAAAGGCCGCGCGCGTAAGCCCCTTCACGTTTTCAAAGATAAACGCTTTTGGCCGTGTCTCGCGCACGGCACGCACCGCCTCGGGCCACATGTCCCGTGCGTCATCATGCGCCCGATGCAAGCCGCCAAGCGAAAAAGGCTGACAGGGCGGACCACCGGTCACTAAATCGATCACGTTCTCGTAGGCACGAAAATCGACCGCGCGAACGTCGCCCTCGACCAACGGCCAACCCACTACCTCGCGCAGGCCGCGCGATTGGTTCTCGCGAATAGTGTCGCAGCACCAGCGATCCCATTCGACAACCTTAACTGGCGTGAACCCCGCCCGGCTGACGCCAAGACCTAATCCGCCAGCACCGGCGAATAGCTCAATTGCGTGCATTTATCCCCCTCGGCGCTCCAGAAGCGCGTGGAATTCGTTCCTCAGTTGTTCTTCTTGCCCGCATTCGCGTTTCCGAACAACTAAAGTTTTCAGCCGAGCGCGGTAGGTTGCATTGCGGATCGTCTGAGTTGACCGGCCAAATCGGCTGCTCCCACCATCACCGAAAGTTCATCGAAACTGACCAGTCGCTAGCCGAAGGCGCGATTCGCCTTATCGAGGTGGCTGCGCAACGCGCTCCCTGCGATAAGTCCCAACTGGCTCCCCCACACCCTCACACCGCGTCATCCAGCGAGAAGCGGTCGTCATCCTCGTCATAGGCGAAGACTTCGGCATAGCGGCCCCACAGGGTGACCGTGCGCAGCGTTTCCTCGGCATAATCGGGCGACATATGGTCTTCGAGTTCGTCGCGGAAGCGGCGCGCCGGGGCGGTGTGTCCCGAACGTTCATCGAGCACGCGCTTGATGTGCTGCGCGAGCGGAACGTGCGCGAGCAGGGCTTGCGCGAACAGTGCCTTGCGCGTGTCGACATCGGCCTCGGCATAGCGGCGGGCCGAGGGGGTGAGCTGGATGTTCGCGCCCTGCAATTCGGCGAAGCGCAGCAATTGCAGCGTTTCCGCCATCGGGAAGAGATCGTCGATTTCGAGCTGGAGCTGGTCGGCGAGGTCAGCCATCGCCGCGCGGCCGTTGAACGGGCTGGCATCGACTTCCTCGATCAACCCCGCGAGCGAGTTGGTCGAGACGCGCGGCAGCACCATCTGGATGCCGGTGCCGGGGAACACGCCGTCGCGCGCCGGTTCGGGCGCGGCGCGCGCGGTCATGCGCGCATAAATGTCATCGACCAGCGCGCGGAACGGCGGGTCGAGCCGGTCGCGCGGTTGCGGCAGATCGACCTTGATCTCGGCGGCGACGCGGCCGGGGTTGGACGAGAAGACGAGGATGCGGTCGCACATCAGCACGGCTTCCTCGATATTGTGCGTCACGATCAGGATCGACTTGATCGGCATCCGCCCTTCCGCCCACAGATCGAGCAGATCGGTGCGCAGGGTCTCGGCGGTGAGCACGTCGAGCGCGGAGAACGGCTCGTCCATCAGCAATAGCGACGGGTTGACGACGATCGCGCGCGCCAGGCCGACGCGCTGGCGCATCCCGCCCGACAATTCCTTGGGATACGCGTTTTCGAAGCCGTCGAGCCCGATCAAATCGATCGCGGCGAGCGCGCGGGTGCGGCGTTCCTCGGCGGGGACGCGCTGCGCCTCCAGCCCCAGTTCCACATTTTGCAGGACGGTCAACCAGGGGAAGAGCGCGAAGGTCTGGAACACCATGCTGACGCTGGGGGCGGCACCGCTTTCGTCCGGCACGAAGTCGATCGATCCTTCATCGGGGCGGATCAGCCCGGCGATCGAGCGCAGCAGCGTCGACTTGCCCGAGCCCGAGCGGCCGAGCAGCCCGACCACTTCATTTTCGCGCAGCGTCAGGTCGACATCGTCGAGCACGAGCAGACCGCCGCTGCCGACCTTGCCGTAGCGGTGGGTGAGATGTTCGACTTTCAGCAGCGTGTTTGCGGTGGCGGTGCGGGCGAGGGTGGCCATGGTCCGGGTCCAGTCTCTTGAAGGTCGAAGGTCAGGCGAGGCGCAGGCGGCGGTCGGCATAGGCATAAAGCGGCCGCCACAGGAAGCGGTTGAAGCCGATCACGAAGATCGACATCACCGCGATGCCGAGCGTCACGCGCGGGAAATCCCCGGCGGTGGTAGCCCTGGCGATATAGGTGCCAAGGCCGTGCGCCTCGAGCCGCTCGCTGCCCCAGGACACCGCCTCGGCGACGATGCTGGCATTCCACGATCCGCCCGAAGCGGTGAGCGCGCCGGTGACGTAATAGGGAAAGATGCCGGGGATGGCGAGCGTGCGCCACCATTGCCAGCTGCGCACGCGGAACATGCCAGCCGCCTCGCGCAGATCGTTGGGGATGGCGCTGGCACCGGCGATGACGTTGAACAAGATGTACCACTGCGTGCCCAGCACCATCAGCGGCGACAGCCAGATATCGACGTTCAAATGCCAATAGACGATCGCGATGACGGCGAACGGGAACAGCACGTTGGCGGGGAAGGCGGCGAGGAATTGCGCGACCGGCTGCAACCGCTCGGCCCAGCGCGGGCGCAGGCCGATCCACACGCCGATCGGCACCCACACCAGGCTGGCGAGCGCGATCAGCACCAGCACGCGCGCCATGGTGATGAGGCCGAGGCCGAAGGCGGTGAAGGCATCGTGCCACATCAGATGATGCGCGACATAGCCGATCACCAGCCAGGCGGCGGCGAGCAAAGCGGCGGCGACCAGCGCCAGCCACAGGATCTGGCCGAGCGGGCTGCGCGTCTCGCGGCGTTCGGATCGTTGGCCCCGGGCCGGGCGGCGGTCGAGCGCCATCAGCAAGCGGCCGAGCGCGGTGAACGGGGCGAACAGCACCGGCAGCAACTTGGTGCGGCGGAACAGGTCATAGGCCCAGCTTTGCGGGCCGTCCTGCGAGGCGGTCTGTTCGAAGCGGAAGCGATCCGCCCAGGCGACGACCGGGCGGAAGACGAGTTGGTCGTAGAGCAGGATCACCACCGCCATCGCGGCGACGGCCCAGCCAACCGCGTGGAAATCCTGCCGGTCGATCGCCAGTGCCAGCCACGATCCGATGCCGGGCAGCATGATGCGGGTGTTGCCGACGCTGATCGCCTCGGACGCGACGACGAAGAACCAGCCGCCCGACATCGACATCATCGCATTCCACACCAAGGACGGCGTGGCGAAGGGCAGTTCGAGGCGGATGAAGCGCCGCCACGGCGACAGCGCGAAGCCGCGCGAGACTTCCTCCAGGTCGCTCGGCACCGAGCGCAGCGACTGGTAGAAGCTGAACGCCATGTTCCACGCCTGGCTGGTGAAGATGGCGAAGATCGCCGCCAGTTCGACGCCCAATTGCTGGCCCGGAAACAGCCCCATGAAGAAGGTGACGGTAAAGGTCAGGAAGCCGAGGATCGGCACCGATTGCAGGATGTCGAGCGCGGGGATGATGACCATCTCGGCGCGCTTGCTCTTGGCGGCGAGGGTGGCGACGACGAAGGTGAAGACGAGCGAGGCGGCGAGCGCCGCAAACATGCGCAGCGTGGTGCGCAAAGCATAAGCGGGCAGGTTCCACGGATCGAGCGCGACCGGATCGAGCCGGAGCTGCGACAGCGGCTGCGCGACGCCCTCCGCCCCGCGCACGATGAGCACGCCGAGCCCGGCGAGCAGCAGGAAAGCGATGGCGTCGGCCCAGCTTGGCGTCGTGACGCGCCAGTAGCGCGAAAAGGGCCGCACACCCCGGGCAATCTGGGGCATCTCACGCATTGTCTCACCTCACACGGGCGGCCGTCGACGGCCACCCGGGGCGAGACTGATCGGATCAGGCTCGGCCGGGCGCCCCCGACGGCGCATATTGTCGACTACTGTCGCTTGGCATTTGCTTGTTTGATCCTGAGTGTCGGCGATTCGGCCGACGCCGGGCGATTGCTCCCGCGCTGCAGCATTGTCAATTGCGGGCAGAGCGGTGTTTTCTGATCGGTGCGCTTTATGGATTCTTCATGGGAATTGGGCGGGATCGACCGGGACTTTTTATGGCGTGGGGGCGCATTCCGCTGCCACCATGACCCACCTTTCCGAACATAGCATTGGCGGTCCCCGGTGGCGTTTGCGGACGCAGCCGCGTCGCGCGGCCGTAGCCCCCCGCTTGCGGTGCCGCGATGCGCGCTGGCCCGCGATCGCCGCAGCATTGTCGGCCTTGCGCGCGACCAGAAGGTGCAGCGTGCGCATCATCGATACCGATTGCGGCACGGGGACGCTGCTGCTGTGCGCGGCGCGCCATGCCCGTGCGCTGGGCTTCACTGCGATCGAGGCGCTGGGCATCGATGATGCGCCGGGGCTGGTCGAGCGCGCCCGCGTGGCGGCGCGCGGGGTGCGCGATCCGGCGGTCGGCCTGACCTTCGAGACGCGCGATCTGGCGAGCGCGCTCGGCGACGAGGCCGATTTTCCCGCCGATATCGTGCTGTGGCACGGCGCGGCGGGGTGTAGCTGCGATGCCGTGCACGCGGTCGAATGCGCCGGGCGCACGCTGATCGCCGAACCGGCGGTGGCGGCATGACGCCGCGCGATCGCGCGTGGCGCGGAGTCGGCGTGGTTGCGTTCCTGTTCGCCGCAGGCGTTGGGCTGGCCGATCGGCTCGATGGCGGCAGCTTGCTCGCTTTGCCGGCCTTTGCGCTGGCGCTGATCGGGCTGGTGCTGATCGTGCAGGGCAAGCGCGTCGCTGCGGCCGTGCGGGTCGAGCGCAGCCGTCACCGTACCTTGGTCGCGGCGATCCGCGCGCAGCGGGCGGCGCGCACCCGGCGCTGATCCCGATGCGCGTTTGTACGTGACATCGCTTTTGCGAGCTTGGTATGCGCCGTCCTCGACAAGGGTTTCGCGGGGTAAGGGCGCATGGCAGGAATCGGGCGATGGCCGATCGCGGTTGCGCTGGTGTCGTGCAGCCCGGCGAGCGCGTTCGCGCAGACCGCGCTCAGTTTCGACGCGGCGCAGGCGCGCTATGATCGTAGTTCGCACACCATCAGCGCCGCCGATCATGGCGTCGAGGCGGCGCGCGCGGCGGCGGATGCGGTGCGCACACTGCACCGGCCGATCGTCACCGCTTCGGTGCAATATCTCGAATATCAAAAGACGCTGTCGGTCGATCTGAGTGGACCCAAGGCGATCACGCTCGGCAATACGCAGGATTTCCTGGCGTCGCTGCCCGCGACCGTGCCGCCCGCCTATCAGCAAATCGCCGCCGACATCACCGGGCGGCTGTCGCAGGCGCTGCCGGGGCTGTTCGAGGCGATCCCCGACCAGCTCAGCTATCGCTTCCGCGACGATGTGCTGCGCCCGACGGTGCAGGGCGCGTTACCGCTGTATAGCGGCGGCGCGATCCCGGCGATTCAGCGCGCGGCACAAGGCGGGGTGGCGATGGCCGAGGGGCGGCGCGCGCAGGCGCTCAATCTTGCGCGGATCGACCTGATCCGCGCCTATTTCGGACAACAGGCAGCAGCGGGCTTGCTCGAGTCCGCGCGGCGCAGCCGTGATGCGCTCGACGCGGTGCTGTCGGATTCGCGCAAGCTGGAGGCGGCGGGGGTGATCCCGCATGCGCGAACGCTGGAAGTGGAGGTGGCGCGCGACACCGCCGAGCGCGTCTATCAGCGCGCCGATTTGTCGTATGCCAGCGCGCGCGACGATCTGGCGCGGCTGCTCGATCTGGAGACGGGCGTCGCCCCGACCACGGCGCTGTTCGTGCAGACGCGCCCGCTTGCGCCCGCACAGGCGTTCCTCGGCAATGAAGGCACTGTGCCGGAGGCGCGTACCGCCGATGGCGGGCGGCAAGTCGCCGATGCGGGGGTTGCGCTGGCGCGCTCGCAGCGGCTGCCGCAGGCTTATGCCTTTGGCGAATATAATTTCAACCAATCCAACGCCTTGCCGATCGAACCCGATTGGACGGTGGGCGTTGGCGTGCGCTACACGATCCTCTCCAATATCGGGCGCAAGCATAGCGAGGACGCCGCCCGCGCAACCGCGGCGGCTGCCGCCGACACTGCCGCCGAAGCGCGCAAGACCGCGACCGGCGCAACGATGCGCGCCTACACTCTGGTCGAGGCGGCGCGGCGGTCGTTCGTGCTGCTCGACAGCAGCATTACCGCCGCGCGCGAGAATCTGCGGGTGCAGACGGTCGCGTTTCGCGAAGGCGAGGGGACGGCGACGCCAGTGATCGCGGCGCAGGCGGCGCTGGATGCGGCCGAGGCGCAGCGCATTTCGGTCGCCTATGAATATGATTTGGCGCTCGCCGGGCTGCTGGCATCGTCCGGGCGGCTTGACGAATTTAGCGGCTATCTCGCGCGCGCCGACCAGCGCCTTGTCTATGGAGCCGGGCAATGACCGATACCGCATCCGAAACCCCCGCCCCAAGCCACCGCGCGCGCATCCTGCTGTATGTCGGGCTGGCGGTGGTCGCGGTGATCGTCGCGGTCGGGTTGTTTCTCGCCAGCCGCCCCGCGCCGGAACAGATTCAGGGCATGGTCGAGGCGGACAGCGTCAATGTCGCGACCAAGACACTGGCGCGGGTCGATCGGTTGCTGGTCGATGAGGGCGCGCGCGTTGCGGCCGGGCAAGTGCTGGCGACGCTGTCCAGCCCCGAGCTCGGCAATGCCGAACGCCAGGCGCAAGGCGCGCTCGACACCGCGCGGGCGCTGCAGGCGGTGGCGCAAGCGGGCGCGCGCAGCGAGGATGTCGGGTCGCTGCGCGCGATCTGGCAATCGGCGCAGGCTGCCGCGACCCTCGCCGCCACCTCGAGCAAGCGCGCCGATACGCTCTATGCCGAGGGCGTGATCGCCGCGCAGCGCCGCGACGAGGCGCATGCCGCGCGCGACAGCAGCATGCGTTCGGCCGAGGCGGCGCGGCTGCAATATGAGAAGGCGCTGGCGGGCACGCGCAGCGAAGACAAGCAGGCTGCCGCCGCGCAGGTGCGCATCGCCGAGGCGGGCCTTTCGACCGCGCAGACGCTGGTGGCGGAGACGAAGCTGGTCTCGCCGATCGCGGGCGAAGTGGCGCACAAGCTGTTGCAACCGGGCGAGATCGTCAGTCCGATCCTGCCCGCCTATCAGGTCACCGATATCGATCATCCCTGGGTCGCGATCACGGTGCGCGAGAGCCAATATGGTGGGCTGGCCGTGGGGCGGGTGCTGACGGGGCATGTCCCCGCGCTCAACCGTGACGTGCGTTTCCGCGTTGCCTATATCGCGCCCGAGGCCGAATTCGCCACGATCCGCGCGACGCGCCAGTCGAGCGGCTATGACGTGCGTTCCTTTTCGGTGAAGCTGCGCCCGGCCGAGCGCGTGCCGGGGCTGCGGCCGGGGATGAGCGTGCTGTTCGACTGGCCGCGATGAGCGGGCTGCGCCGCGCGCTCTGGGCCGAGCTGGCGCATCTGGCGCGCGACCGGTTCGATCTGGCGTTGCTGACGCTGCTGCCGTTGCTGTGTCTGGTGGTGATGGGTGGCATGCTCTCGGCGGGATCGCCCACAGGGCTGGGCGTGAGGATCGTCGATCAGGACCATAGCGCCGCGTCGCGCGGGGTGATCCGTGCGATCGAGGCTTCCGACGCGGTACGGGTGATCGGCGTGGGCAGCGATCTGGCCGAGGCCTTCGCGGCGGTGCGGCAGGAGCGCGCGGTCGCGGTGGTGGTGTTGCCGAGCGGGCTGGGCGATGGCCGTGCGCGTGCCGTGCCGCGGGCGGTCGAAATCTTCTATCAGACCGCGTTCCTGTCAACGGGCGTGCTGGCATCGACGCGGTTGCAGCTTGCGGTTGCCGCCGAACTGGCGGCGCAGGCCACCGCGCAAGCCGGGCTGGGCGGGGTGCGCTTGCTGCGCGCGCCGCTGCCCGGTGTGCAGGTGACCTTGCTCGGCAATCCGGGCGCGAGTTTGGAATGGTATCTGGGGCTGCTGATCGGCCCGGCGGTGCTGCATTTGCTGATCGCGGTGACCACGGCGGCATCTTTGGGGCGGGAATTGGAGGACGGGTCGCTGGCCGCCTGGGCGCGCCGGGTTGGCAATCCCGCGGCGGCGCTGGTCGGGCGGTTCCTGCCGCATGTCGCGCTCGGGATGCTGTGGCTGTGCCTGTGGCTGCTTTGGCTGACGCTGGCGCAGGGCTATCGCTTCGATGGCGCGATCACGCTGGTGGCGGTCGGCGGGGCGTTGCTGTTCGTCGGCACGGCGGCGGTCTCGGCGCTGTTGATCGCGCTGACTGGGGAAATCGCGACGAGCTTGTCGGCGAGCGTGATCTATGCCGGGTCGGCGCTGGCCTATTCGGGCGCATCCTTGCCGCTGACCGGCGGCATCCTGTTCGCGCGGGTGTGGAGCAGCGTGCTGCCGCTGACGCATTTCGTCGCGCTGGAAATGGACCAGGCGATTGGCGTGACGCTGGCGACCTGGGCGCAGCAGGCGGCGGTACTGGCGCTGGTGCCGCTGCTGGCGGGCGGAGTTGCACTGCTGGTGATCCGCCGCCAGGCGCGCCGCGCGGCATGAGCTTCCGCCGGGCCTTTGAGGGCGCGTTGCTCGAAATCCTGCGCACGCGCGATCTGGTCGCGGTGGCGGTGATTTCGGTGCTGTTCTACGCATTTTATTATCCCGCGCCTTATGCGCATCAGGTGGTCGAGCGCTTGCCGATCGCGGTGGTTGATGCCGACCATAGTGCGCTGTCGCGCGGCATCCTCCAGCAACTCGCCGCCGCGCCTGAAGTGACGATCGCCGCAGAGGTGCCCGATATGGCGGCGGCGACCGCATTGGCGCGCACGCGCAAGGTGGAGGGCATTTTGCTGCTGCCGCAGGGGCTTGCCAGCGGAGTCGCGTCGGCGCGGCCGGGGGCGGGGATCGCCTTGTGGCTGAACGGGGCCTATCTGCTGCGCGCGGAAGGCGTTGGGAAGAGCATTGCCAGCGCGATCACCACGGTCGTGCAGCAGCGGCTGGCAGGCTTGTCGCTTGGGCAAGGCGTGCCGCAGATTTCGGTGATCCCGCGGCCGTTGTTCAACACGACCGAGGGCTATCGCGACTATGTCTTCCCTGCGGTCGCCAATGTCATCCTTGAACAGACACTGCTGTTCGCGGTGGCGCGGCTGATTGCCGAGCGGCGGCGCAAGCGGCTTTGGGTGCGCGGTGGGCGGGCGTTTGCCGGGGTGTGGGCCGGGTGTGCGACGATCGGGACGCTGGCTGGAGGCCTGTATTTCGGGCTGGTCTTCTGGGTGCAGGACATTCCGCATGGCGGCAATCTGCCCGCGCTCGCGCTGGTGGTGCCGCTGTTCGCGGCGACCGTCTCGGCACTCGGGATGCTGGTCGGCAGCTTGGTGCGCAGTGGCGACGATGCGCTGAAACTGCTGATCCCGACCTCGATCCCGTTCGTGTTCCTGTCGGGCTTCGCCTGGCCGCTGGTGGCGATGCCGTGGTGGGTGCAGATGGCGGCGTGGGCGATCCCGGTGACGCCGGCAACGCATCTGTTCGTGCCGCTCAACCAGATGGGCGCGTCGCTTGGCGAAGTGCGCGGTGCGTTGATCGTGCTGGTGGCGCAACTGGCCTGCTTCGGGGCGCTTGCGGCGCTGCGCCTGGCGCGGCGCGGAGCGGCTCGGCATGGTGCGCCGATCTGACCCGTGCATGGCAAACCGGGCGCACCATCGTCCACGCGCCGGTTTAAGACGGCGCGACCCCGCGCTGTGGATCGCTGATGTGAATGCCGTCCTTCGCCCAGTCCGCGCGGGAGCGGCACGGGTCGGGCGGGGTGCCCGGATGCGGATCGGCGGGTGCCGGATCGGCGAAGACGCGGATGCAATAAACATCGCGGTCTGCTTTGTAGGTAACGCGGTAGGTTTCGGTGATGGTGCGCCGGTCTGCTGCGGCTTGCGGCGATGCGGCCAGGGCGGCGAGTGCGATCAGGTGGGCGGTCAGGCTCATGGCAAATCTCCAGACGGTCGGGCGGGGATTTGTCCCCGGACCCCACGCCTGCCATGCGAGAAGTGTGCCATGTAAATAATACACCTAAATCTGCGATAATCGGGCCAAGGTGCGGTGGCGATGCACCGTTCATCCCACCGATCTTTGGGTTTCAGCACCAATGGGTAGAAGGAAATGCTGCCGGCAATTCGCCTTAGTGGCGGTTCGGTCGATCGCACGGCTCGCGCCTTCAATCGATCACGACGATGACGCTCCTGATCGCGCAGTGGCGCTGTCACCGTTCGTTCATAGCGTAATAGGGCCAACAATAGGTCCGACAACAAACTTGAGTGAAAGACAAAAAAGGTGTAATAAAACCGGGCTTGAGCGACTCGATCTGTCATCAAGCCAGTCCGCTTCAAATATCGTATATTTGATATACCATGGCTATGGAAATGGCCGTGGCGATGTTGCGTGTAGTATAGAAATAAAACGGTAAACATCGTTTTTAAAACTGTAACGCTAGGAAAGGACGTCGACTATGACCGTCTACAATATCCAAAATCAATGGGGCGGATCGTCCGCGCCGTGGCACGACGGTGGAGTGCTCAACATCGGCAACCGGGCAGACCAACTGCCGATCGCACTCCATATTCAATCCGGCGATGGCGGACTGAGCTTCACCGGTACGATGACGTATCAGGGCGAGGGGCCAATTGGGCTGCGCGCCACGCGCGTCACCGAAAATTGTTACCATGCCGAAAACCAATGGGGTGGCAAAGACGCCCCCTGGCACGATGCGGGTCTGTTCCTGCTCGGTGCGCGCGATGGACAGAATGCCGTCGCCTTCGATCTGACCTCGCATGACGGGCAGACCGTGACCGGCACGATGACCTATGCCGGCGAAGGCCCGATCGGGGTGAAGGGGACGAAATCCCCCGGAGTCGCTTTCGACGCCACCAATCAATGGGGTGGCAGCGGTGCGCCGTGGCACCAGGGTGGCCAGTGGGTGCTGGGTTGCCGCCCGGACCAGCCCGTGGTCGGTCTCGAAGTCTCCAGCCATGACAATGGCAAGACGCTGACGGGCACGATGACCTATAAGGGCGAAGGCCCGATCGGCTTCCGCGGCACGCGCACGATGGCCAACACCTATAGCGTGGTGAACCAATGGGGCGGCAATGACGCTCCCTGGCATCCGGGCGGTGAATGGGTGCTCGGCTGCCGTGGCAAGCAGGGCGTCGTCGCGATCAGCGCCAAGGGCGAGGGCAAGGGCCTGACCGGCACGATGATGTATGCCGGTGAAGGTCCGATCGGCCTGACGCTGGTGCCGAGCGTCGCGCACGTCCACGCGACCGCCTGACGCTACCCGCCGTCCCCCGGCGCAACCGGGGGACGGCGCATTGCGGGCGGCGTGGCTCGCGCTCGCGCTCGTGATCGTGGAAAGACGTGGCTGCTTCGTGACGAAATGTTGCTGGGGATCGCGGTGGGGTCGCTACGGCCGCCGTGTCCGTTGACGCTGCGCAAGCACGTCCTTACCGCAACGGACCCATGACCGTCCGCCACGCCCCTCTGCCGATCCCGTACCGATGACGACTGCCCCCACCATCGTATTGGTCGAGGATGACCCCGCGCTGCGCACGCTGACCACGCGCGCGCTGCAGGAACATGGCTATACCGTGCGCCCTGCCGGCTCGGCCCCGGAAATGTGGCTGGCGATGGAGGCCGGGCCGGTCGATCTGGTGCTGCTCGACATCATGCTGCCGGGCACTGACGGCATCGAGCTGTGCCGGCGGCTGCGGCAGAAGAGCAATGTGCCGATCATCTTCATCAGCGCGCGCGCGAGCGAGACCGACCGCGTCGTCGGGCTGGAGCTGGGGGCGGATGATTATCTCGCCAAGCCGTTCGGCACGCGCGAGCTGACCGCGCGCATCCGCGCCGTGCTGCGCCGGACCGAGACGCCGCGCGACGCCCAGGATCGCGAAGAAGGCGTGCGCCGTTTCGATGGCTGGACGGTCAGCTTGCCGCGCCGCCAGTTACAGGCACCGAGCGGCGCGGTGGTCGATTTGACCGGGGCGGAGTTCGATCTGCTGGTCAGCTTGCTCGACCATGCCGGTCGCGTGATTGCGCGCGAACGGCTGATCGAACTGTCGCGCACGCGCATGGGCGACAGCACCGATCGCAGCGTCGACGTGCTGGTCAGCCGCTTGCGCCGCAAGCTCACGACCGAGGGCAGCGCCCCGCCGATCGTGACGGTGCGCGGCGTCGGCTATATGTTCAACACCACGGTCGAGCGTTCTTGAAGCGTCTGGTGCATCCCTCGCTCGGGTTGATCGGGCGGGTGGTGGCGATCCTGCTGCTGGCGATGCTGGTCGAGTTCACGATGAACGCGGTGCTGTATGAGCGCGCCAGCCAGTTTTCGGTGCGCGACGATGTCGGGCGCCGGCTGGCCGAACATCTGGTGATCGCGCGGCGGCTGACGATGGACACGACGGTGCCCGACCGCCCGGCGATGGCGCGGCGGTTGTCGACCCCGCATTACACCATGGCGTGGAGCGCCACTGCGCCCGCGCCGACCGACCCCGCGCTCACGCAGATGCGCGCGCGCGTGCTCAGCTGGGAGCCGGTGCTGCGCTCTGGCGATTTGCGGCTGCATCTCGATACGATCGGGGAAGACTCCTATGTCGCAGGCGCGAGTGCGCTGCCCGATGGCAGTTGGCTGCATTTCCGCACGGTCGAGCCGATCGACAGCCTGGATGAGTCGTACAGCCGCATCCTGATCGCCTTTGTCGTGGCGGGCGGCGTGATGGTGCTGGGCGGCGCGCTGATCGGGCGAACGCTGCGCCCGATGCGGCAATTGGCGGATGCGGCGGACCGCTTTGGCACCGCCGAGCCGCGCCCGCTGGTGGAGGAAGGGCCGGGCGAGGTGCGCCGCGTCATCACCGCCTTCAACCGGATGCAGGCGCGCATCCAGCAATTGATCGAGGATCGCACGCAGGCGTTGGCGGCGGTGGGGCATGACATCCGCACCCCGCTGGCGCGCTTGCGCTTGCGTGCCGAGGGCATCTCCGCCGAGCCGCTGCGCGACGAAATCCTGGAAGACGTGGCCGAGATGGACGCGATGGTCGCCTCGCTACTGGCGTTTCTCGGCGGCGAGGATGATCCCGAAAAGCCCGTGCTGACCGATCTGGCGGTGGTCTGCGCGACGCTGGCCGACGATGCCGCCGATCATGGCCGCGAGGTCCATTATGTCGGCCCGTCGCATTTCGAGCACCGCTTCCGCCCGATGGGGATGAAGCGCGCGCTGATCAATCTGATCGACAATGGGCTGCATCATGGCTCGGTCGTGACGATCGTGCTGTCGAGCACCCCGGGCGAGGTCGTGCTGCGGATCGAAGATGACGGGCCGGGCATCCCCGAAGACGCGTTGCAGAGCGTGCTGGAGCCGTTCGTCCGGCTCGACACCGCGCGGCGGCGCGACACTTTGGGGCTGGGCCTGGGGCTGGCGATCGTGGTGCGGCTGGTCGATCTGGAGCGGGGCGTGTTGCGCCTCAGCAACCTGCCCGAAGGCGGGCTGCGCGCGGAAATCCGTTTGCCGCGCTGACCGGAAACGCTTCCTTACAAAAGTGCCGCGTTGCAGCAAAACGTACTTCGTATCTGATCCTTTGAAGCCCGCGCAGCCCCCGCGCGGTGCAAGCAGGAGCCAGGTTCATGAACGAGCTGATCGGTCGCGTCTTCGACTTTCAAAAGTCGGTCTTCCCCAATCAAAGCGCGCTCTACGCCAACCTCGCCGTCAACGGGCAGCGTCCCAAGGCGCTGATCGTGTCGTGCGCGGATTCGCGCGTCGTGCCCGAAGAAATCCTCCAGGCCGCCCCCGGCGACCTGTTCGTCTGTCGCAATGCCGGCAACATCGTCCCCCCGTTCAGCAACGCCAATGGCGGCGTCACCTCGACGGTCGAATATGCGGTGATGGCGCTGGGGGTGCGCGACATCATCGTCTGCGGCCATTCCGATTGCGGTGCGATGAAAGCGCTGATGAACCCGTCGTCGCTGGAAACCATGCCCAATGTGGCGGCGTGGTTGCGCCATAGCCACGCCGCGCATTCGGTGGTGAGCGATGCCTATCCCGATCTCGACGGGCATGATCAGGTGCGTGCTGCCGCGCTGGAAAACGTCGTGGTGCAGATCGCGCATCTGCGCACGCATCCCGCGGTCGCCTCGGGCATCGCGCGCGGGGAGCTGGCGCTGCATGGCTGGTTCTTCGACATTCACCAGGGTGCGGTGTTCGCGCTCGACGGCGGCACCGGGCGCTTCGAGCAGATCCGCGACGATCGCCCGATGCCGGTCGCCCTCGCCGCGCAGCAGCGCCTTGCCTCGGGTGTGTCCTATCTGGAGGCAGCCGAGTGAGCTTCGCCGGTTTCAAACTGCCAACGCTGGCGGTCGCCTCGCGCGATTTCACTGCGTCGATCGTCGTGTTTCTGGTGGCGATGCCCTTGTGTATGGGCATCGCCATCGCGTCGGGCGTGCCGCCTGAAAAGGGGCTGATCACCGGTATCATCGGCGGCATCGTCGTTGGTGCGCTGGCCGGTTCCCCCTTGCAGGTCAGCGGTCCCGCCGCTGGCCTGGCCGTCGTCGTGTTCGAGCTGGTCCGCGACAAGGGCCTGTCGGCGCTGGGACCGATCCTGATTCTCGCCGGGCTGATCCAGCTGATCGCCGGCATCCTGAAGGTCGGCGGCTGGTTCCGTGCGATCTCGCCCGCCGTCGTCCACGGCATGCTCGCCGGTATCGGCGTGCTGATCGTCGTCGGTCAGTTCCACGTACTGTTCGATGCGCGGCCCTTGCCGAGCGGCATCCAGAATCTGCTCGCCATCCCCGGCCGCTTGCTTGGGCTGTCGGCAAGCAATGTCTCGGGCGTCGAACAGGCGTTCATGATCGGCCTGTTGACGATCGCGGCGATGCTGGGCTGGGAACGCTTCCGCCCGGCGGCCTTGCGCCAAGTGCCCGCTGCGCTCGTCGGCGTCATGGTTGGCACGCTGACCGCGTTCAGCCTCGGCCTGACGATCGACCGCGTCGATGTGCCGCAATCGATCGTCGCCGCCGTCGCGCTGCCTGCGCCGGACTTCCTGGCCCAGTGGATCGACCCTTCGATCATCGTCGCCGCGCTCGCCATCGCCTTCATCGCCAGCGCGGAAACGCTGTTGTCGGCGGCGGCGGTCGACCGGATGCACAATGGCGTGCGCACCGATTACAATAAGGAACTGCGCGCGCAGGGCATCGGCAATTTGCTGTGCGGCGTGGCGGGTGCCTTGCCGATGACGGGCGTGATCGTGCGCAGCTCGGCCAACGTCCAGGCGGGCGCGACGACGCGGCTCTCGACGATGCTGCACGGCATCTGGATTCTGGGCTTCGTCGCCTTGCTGCCGTGGCTGCTGCGCGAAATCCCGATGGCGGCGCTGGGCGCGATCCTGGTGGTGACCGGCGTCCGGCTCGTCAGCCTCGCGCATGTCCGTCACCTGTTCCACAGCTATGGCGTGTTGCCAGCGCTGATCTGGGCGGTGACGCTGATCGTGGTGGTCGCGGAAGATCTGCTAACCGGCGTGCTGGTCGGCATTGCGCTTTCGCTGCTGGAACTGGTGCCGCATGTGCGTCGCCTGGGCCTGAAGGTGGAAATGCCCAATGAGACTGAAGGGCGCTGCATGGCGCTGGCGGGCAGCGCGACCTTCGTGACCTTGCCCAAATTGTCGGACACGCTGGATGCGCTGCCGATGGACGGGCCGACTTGCCTCGACGTATCGCGGCTGACCAAGGTCGACCACACCTGTGCCGAACTGATGAAGGAATGGCTGGCGCGTCGTCGGGCGGCGGGCCATCCCGTCGAACTGACGGGTGCCTCTGGCGAACTGGCGGCGATGGCGGCCTGATCCGCCGCCAGCAACGCTTTGTTACAAAGCGGCAAGGGGCGTGCAGTGCCGCCCGGATACACAATGACTTCCCCGAACCGACCGCTCCCCATCGCACCCCCAATAGCGATGAGAGGAGCGGCGGACCGGGGCGCAGGCGGGAACCCAGTCAACGCATGATCTTTATCATGAAGGGGGTCCCATGAAACGTTACGTGCTCGCCACGCTCTTGTGCCTTACGCCGCTGCCCGCTTTTGCGCAGGAGAGCGGCGGCGACACCGCGCCGCCGCCACCGTTCAAGGTGTCGGGCAGTGTCGCGCTCGTCTCGGATTATCGCTTCCGGGGCGTCTCCCAATCGGACAAACAGATCGCGCTGCAGGGCGGCCTTACCGTCACGCACGAAAGCGGGCTCTATGCCAGCACCTGGGCCTCCAACCTGGCAGGGTGGGGCACCTTTGGCGGGTCCAACCTCGAGCTCGATCTGGTTGGCGGGTACAAGCACGCGCTCGCTGGCGGCACGATCGATGTCGGGCTGACCTGGTATATGTATCCGGGCGGCGCCGATCTGACCGATTTTGCCGAACCCTATGTCAAAGTGAGCGGGACGCTTGGTCCTGCGACCTTGCTGGCGGGTGTCGCCTATGCGCCCAAGCAAAAGGCGCTGGGCAATTTCTCCAACACCGCGGAAAGCCGCGGGCAGTCCCAAGACAATCTCTATCTGTGGGGCGATGGCAGCGCGGGTATTCCGGGCACGCCCGTTACCGCCAAGGCGCATCTCGGCTATTCCAAGGGCAATCCGGGACTGGGGCCGAATGGCACCAGCGTCGCGCCGACGGGGAGTTATTGGGATTGGCTGCTGGGGGTCGATTATGTGGTGGGCCCGGTGACGCTCGGCGTCGCTTATGTCGACACCGATATCAGCCGCGCGAAATCGGCCTATCTCCTGCCCAACTTCTCCTCGACCAAGAACGGATCGTCGATCGCGGGCAGCAAGGTGGTGTTCAGCATTTCCGCCGCCTTCTGACGACGGATTATGGCCGCCGGGGCAGGAACCCCGGCGGTCCTCTTTCCTCAGGCGGCGTCGACCAGCACGATCTCGCTATCCTCGATCGCCGTCACCCGCAGCACCGCTTCATCGCGGATCGCCGCACCATCGCGGGCGTTGACGCGCAGGCCGTTGATTTCGATCGCACCGGTGGCGGGGACGAGATAGCCGCGCCGATCCATGCCGAGCGGATACTCAGCGGTCTCGCCCGCCTTCAACGATGCGCCGACGACGCGGGCATCGGTGCGGATCGGCAGCGCATCGCTATCCTCGGCAAAGCCGCTGGCCAGCACAACGAACTGCCCGGCGCGATCACCCTTGGGGAAGGGACGCGCGCCCCAGCCTGGCTTTTCGCCGCTGCGGGTTGGCTGGATCCAGATCTGGAAGATCTTGGTGGTGATATCCTCCTTATTATATTCGGAATGGGTGATGCCGGTGCCGGCACTCATCACCTGCACATCGCCCGCTTCGGTGCGGCCGAGATTGCCGAGATTGTCCTGATGCGTGATCGCACCTTCGCGGACATAGGTGATGATTTCCATGTCGCGGTGTGGATGCGGCGGGAAGCCCGTTTGCGGGGCGATCGTGTCGTCATTCCACACCCGCAAATTGCCCCAATTGGTGCGCGCCGGGTCGTAGTAATTGGCGAAGGAGAAATGGTGCTTGGCGTCGAGCCAACCGTGATTGGCACCGCCGAGGCTGGCATAAGGGCGAAGGTCGATCATGGTGCAAACTCCTGTGCTGCGGGGGACTGGCAGGGTGCCGGTCCGTCCGTCGATGAGCGGGAGATAGAGCGTCTCGACTTCGGTGTTCAGTCAGATAAAACATATCCAAACGTTCGAGAAAGTTGAAATGCACAATCCCGGCACGCCAACCCTGGACCAGCTCCGCGTCTTCCTGGCGGTGGTCGATACCGGCAGCTTTGCTGCCGCCGGGCGCAAGCTCAACCGCGCGGTGTCCGTGATCAGCTACGGGATCGCCAATCTTGAGGCGCAGCTCGGCGTGTCGCTGTTCGACCGCGAAGGCACGCGCAAGCCCAAGTTGACCGAGGCGGGGCGGGCGGTGCTGGCCGAGGTGCGCAGCGTGGCGCAGGGCATCGATGGGTTGCGCGCCAAGGTGAAGGGGCTGCTCGACGGGCTGGAAGCGGAGGTGCATCTCGCGGTCGACGTGATGCTGCCCGCGCAGCGGCTGGGCAAGGTGTTGCGCGCCTTTGCTGCCGCGTATCCGACGGTCACGCTGCGCTTGCATGTCGAGGCATTGGGGGCAGTGGTCGCTTTGGTGCAGGACGGGGAAGCGGTGGTCGGCATCTCCGGGCCGCTGGCGACGGGGCGCGTGGGGATCGAATCGGTGACGGCGGGATCGGTGCAGATGGTGCCGGTCGCCGCGCCTGACCATCCGCTCGCGCGGATGACGCCGATCCCGCCCGGTGCCGGGCGCGATTTCGTGCAATTGGTGCTGACCGATCGCTCGCCTTTGACCGAGGGGCGCGACTTCGCGGTGATGAGCCCGCGTACCTGGCGGCTGGCTGATCTGGGGGCCAAGCACGAATTGCTGCGCGAGGGGATTGGCTGGGGCAATATGCCGCTGCCGCTGATCGCGGGCGATCTGGTGGCGGGCACGTTGGTGCGGCTGGCCATGCCCGAACAGCCAGGCGGCATTTATCGCTTCTCCGGCATCTGGCGGCGCGACGTGCCGCCCGGCCCGGCGGCATCCTGGCTGCTGGACCAGTTCATCGCGCAGGGCCGCGAGGATGCGGAGGTTCCCGGCGTTCCCGACGTGTGAGCGTGGCTTACGCGCCGAGAGGCTTGCTCGCGTCGTCGTGCAGCGTGCAGGCAATCGTGCCGCCCAGGATCAGTGCCCCTGCCACCGCCAGCGGAAACGCCAGACCATAGCGCACCAACACCGCGCCGAGAGCTGCGCCGAGCAAAATCGCCACCACCGCCGCGATCCGCCGCGCCCAATTGGGGTTGGTGCCGCCTGCCAGGGTCGAATCGGCGGCGAGGCCGGTGATCGTCAGCGTCAGCACGGTGGTCGTCAGGTCGGGCACCTTCAACTGGCGGATCGTGGCGTTGCGATAGCCCATTGCGACCGCCGTCAGCGCGATGATCATGAACAGCTTCCATTCGGGCATCAGGCTCGCCGGATCGAAGCCAATGGCGACCACCGCTGCGGCCCACAATAACACCGCCTCGATCAACGCCGACCACAGCAGCCAGTGGCGCAGCGGGCGGTTGGTATGGAAACGCCCCGTTCGCCCGGCGACGAACGCGCCGAGCATGAAGGTGGCGATCGCAATGACATAAGGCGCGATGGTGAAGCCCGGCGTCCCAACCGCGGCAAAGCCGAGAAATACGATGTTCCCGGTCATGTTGGCGGTGAACACCTTGCCCAGGCCAAGCACGCTGGTCGCATCGACCAGCCCGGTGGTGACCGAGAGCAGCAGCAATAGCGGCGGCAACAGGGCGGGTTGGGGAGGCGTGGGGGTGGCCATTGTCATCATCCTTCAGAAACGGAAGTCGCTTTCAAGACCCAGCATCGTGATCGTGCGCGCGGAGCCGGTCTCACGGATAAAGCCGCCCGGCGCGAAGGCGGAGAGCGAGGCGGAAAAGCTCAGCTCGCGCGTCGCCTGCCAGGCGAGGGTCGCCTCGATCTCCTTGCCGATGAAGCGCGCGCGCGAGGCACCGGGGGCGCGGAGCAAATGGCCGGGGATATCATACACCCCGTCCGCCAGCGACGCGCGCCAATAGGCCATGCCGGCAAGGCTGGCGGTGACGCCCTTGCCGAGCGTGGCGGAGATTTGCGGGTTGAGGTTGATGAGGTTGTAGGGGCCGACCGGCGATAGCTCGCCGAAATATTTGCCCTTGGGAAAGAGTGCGTTGAAGGTGCCCAGATGGTGGTCGTTGGGGGCGTTGTCGCCACTCGCGTAATCGAGGCGCAGTTGCACATCGGGGGCGAAGCGGACCTTGGGGAAGTGCCGCCCGACTTCGCTGCCGAGCGTCCACGCGCCGATCGACCCGCCCGCGAAGCGGCCGAATTGCGCGACGCCCTCGATATTCCAATGCCAGCTGGTGCCGTTGCCGAACCAGCGCGCGCCGACGCTGTGGCGCAGTTCGCGGGCTTTCACGCCGCCGAAGCTTGCCTGTGTGTTGCGATAGCCAAGATAATAAAGGTCGACCCCGCTGCGCGCGCGCTTGACCGCGCCGTAAGCCCCCCACAGCGCGCGGGTGCGCGAACGGCGATCGTCGAAGCTGCCGAGACCCGGCTCGACCGGGCGCGCCGCGATCAGGCTGAGGGTCGCGCCGCCGAGTGAGGCGAGCGCGCGAAACCCGTCAAAGGCGAGCGGCACATTGGGGCCATAGCGCGTGCCGACCAGCCGCTCGGTGCCGAGCGAGAGCATTTGTCGCCCCGCGCGCAGTGTGAGGCCAGTGGCGTCCTGCTCGCCGGTATGCGCCTCGCCCAGCCGCACATCGACAAAGCCCTGCAACAGATCAATGCGGGTCTGGTCGATCGGCGAGTTGCTCGGGCGCACGCCGATCGCATAGGCCGCGATGGGCTCGACAAAGGCGCGGACGCGGCCAACATGCAGATCGGCATAGGGCATGGCGCGCAGCCACAGATAGCCGTCATTCGGGGCCGCGCCGCCGCCCCAGAGGGTGTTGTGATACTTCTCGTTGCGCAGCCGCAGTTCCAGGCCGGTGGAGACATAGCTGTCGGTGCCGATCGGGATGTAGGTGAACTGTTCGGTCCAATGCCCGGTGCGTTGGGCGGGATCGGCGAGCGTCGACCAATCTTCGTCATAGCGCGTCGTGGTCAGCGTCGGCGGTTTCCAGGCGTCGCTCGATTGCGCCACGGCCGGGCTGGCGGTGACGAGTGTTGCCAGAAGAACCGCGCGGCGCACCTCAGCGCCGCCGCGCCGCGACCATCGCCACCATCACGAATGCGGCGACGAGACCCAGATGTTCGAAAAAGTCGTTGGTCGCGATGAAGCGCGCTTGCCCCTGCAGCGCCCAGAACGGGCTGGCGATGAAGGCGGTAAGCAAGGTGAACACGCCCAGCGCGCCCGCCGCCAGCCAGACGAAGCGCCCCCATAGGATCAGCACTGATCCGACCAGTTCGACCAGCAGCGTCAGCGCTGCGGTCAGCTCGGGCGGATGCACGCCGAAATGCACTTGCTCCGCCACCGCCGAGGGCCAGTTGCCGAGCTTGGTCACCCCGCCGATGAGATAGGCGCTGAGCAACGCCAGCCGCACGACGAACCAGGTCGGTGGCCAATCGAGAATCGCGCTGACGAAGCGCGGGGTTTCGTGCCCGGTCACGGCGCGACGGGGCTGTGAATCTCGGCGATATAGCCGCCGGGGAAGCGCACGATCGCCGACTGGCGATCGGCTTCGGGATGCGCCGGGACCAGCGTCTCGACGCCCGCCGCCTGCGCCTTGGCGAGCGTGGCGGACAGGTCGGCGACGGCATAGCCGGTCATGTCGCGGCCATAGGGCCAGGGCAGTTGGCCGTTCGAGACCATCACCGTCATATCGCCATAGCCCGAGGTCAGGCGAATGCGGCGATAGGCAGTGCCCGGCTGGCCGATCTCGACGCCGGGTGCGGCCTTCTCATCGGACAGCGTTTTTGCCTGGGCGAAGCGGGTCCAGCTTTTGACGAAGGCATCGGCACGGTCGGCGGTCAGATAGACGCGGTTTTCGGGCACGGTGGCGAGCGCGGGATAAGTGGGCTTGGTGGTGTGCCAATAGAGCTGCATGTTTACCCCGCCCGGCCATTGCACGACGACATCGCGCCCGATCGGATCGGGGAAGGTGGTGATCAGCCGCGCCGCACCCGACGCCACCGCCGCGTCGACCGCCGCATCCATGTCGCTGACCAGATAGCCGTTGCGCTCGACCCCGAACGGGTAGGGGATGGGGGTGGTGAAGCCGAACACCGACACCGACCCCGCCTGGGTCAGCACCAGTTGCGACCAGGTCTTGCTCGTCGTCGGGGTGACCTGAAACGCGCCCTTCTTGGTCGTGGTGCCGCCAAAGGTTGCGATCAGGCTGGCGACGAAGCGGTCGAAATCCTCGGGCGCGACATAGACGTGTGTGGTGTCATATTGCGGGCCGACGGCATAATCGGCGGTGACGGCTTCGCGCGCCAGGACAGGGGCGATCGGGGCGGTGCCGAGCATCAGCGCGGCGAGCAAGAGCGGCAGGCGTTTCATGGCGTGTCTCCGTGGGGGAAGCATCAGACGGCCCAGCAGCCGCAGCCGAACGAACCCCAAAAGGTCTGGACGTCGGCGGTGGGGACATTGGTGCCGAGGGCTGCGGCATGGTCATGGCCGTGGACCGCGCAGCCGCTTGCGCAGCCACAGGCGCTGGCCAGCTTGGCGGCGGTGTCGGGGGTACGGTGATAGCCGCCAAAGGTCGCGACCGGGGACCAATCGGGCATCGGCTTGGGCAAGGCCGGCGCGAGCGGCGCATAGTCGTCCTCGCCATAGACCACCGCGCCGCCGAGCACCGTCAGCACCGAGCGCAAATGCGGGATCTCGCTTTCGGCGACGCTGAAATAATCGGCGGACAGCACCGCGAGATCGGCGAGCTGGCCGACCTTGATCTGCCCCTTTTTGCCGACTTCGTTCGAGAACCAGGTGTTTTCATGCGTCCACAGCCGCAGCGCCTTTTCGCGGCTCAGGCGGTTGAGGCCGGGATAGAGGCCGAGGCCGCCGACGGTCTTGCCCGTCACCAGCCAGTTGAGCGACACCCAGGGGTTATAGCTGGCGACGCGCGTCGCATCGGTGCCCGCGCCGACCGGCAAGCCCGCGGCCATCATCTTGGCGATCGGTGGGGTGCGCTCGGCGGCCTTTGCGCCATAGCGTTCGACGAAATATTCGCCCTGATAGGCCATGCGATGCTGGATCGCGATGCCGCCGCCGAGCGCGGCGATGCGGTCGATATTGCGGTCGCTGATCGTCTCGCAATGGTCGAAGAACCAGTTGATCCCGGTAAAGGGAATGTCGCGCGCGACATTCTCATACACATCGAGCGCACGACCGATCGTCTGGTCATAGGTGGCGTGCAGCCGCCACGGCCATTTGTGCTCGGCGAGCAAGCGGATGACGGGTTCTAGGTCACCCTCCATGCTGGGGGGCATGTCGGGGCGTTCGACGCGGAAATCCTCGAAATCGGCGGCGGAATAGACCAGCATCTCGCCCGCACCATTGTGGCGATACTTGTCGTCGCCCTGGCCGGGGGAGACCTGCTTCACCCAGCCGCTGAAATCGGCGAGTTCTTCCTTGGGCTTTTGCGTGAACAGATTGTAGCTGATGCGCACGGTCAATTGGTTGTCGGCGTGCAGTTGCTCGATGATCGCATAATCATCGGGATAGTTCTGGAAGCCGCCGCCGGCATCGATCACGCCGGTGACGCCAAGGCTGTTCATCTCGCGCATGAAGTGGCGCGTCGAATTGAGCTGATAGTCGGGAGGCAGTTTGGGGCCCTTGGCGAGCGTCGAATAGAGGATCGTCGCATTGGGCTGCGCCAGCAGCAGGCCGGTCGGGTTGCCCGCGGCATCGCGCACGATCTCGCCGCCGGGCGGGTTGGGCGTGTCCTTGGTATAGCCGACGACGCGCAAAGCGGCGGCGTTGAGCAGTGCGCGGTCATACAGATGCAGGATGAACACCGGCGTATCGGGCGCGATCGCGTTCAGTTCGGCGATCGTCGGCAAGCGTTTTTCGGCGAATTGATGCTCGGTAAAGCCACCGACCACGCGCACCCATTGCGGCGCGGGGGTGATGTCGACCTGGCGCTTGAGCATGGCGAGCGCATCGGCGAGGCTCGGCACGCCATCCCAGCGCAGCTCCATGTTATAGTTCAGCCCGCCGCGGATGATGTGCATATGGCTGTCGATCAGGCCGGGGATGATGCGGCGGCCCTTGGCGTCGATCACGCTCGCCTGCGGGGCGGCGGCGCGCACCTCCGCTTCGCTGCCGACCGCGAGGAAGCGCCCGTCGCGGATCGCGATCGCCTGCGCCTCCGGGTTGGCGCGGTCGAGCGTCGTCACCTTGGCGTTGACGATAATGAGGTCGGTGGCGGGCATGGGCGAAATCCTTGCGAGAAGCGGGGCGGCCAAGGTGCCGATCGCCGCCCCGGCGATCGTCTGGCGGCGGGTGATGCCGCTCATGCGTCCTTGTCGGGGTGGTCGCCGGGCAGGCGGCCAAAGACATGTTCGGCCGCTTCGGCGCGCAGGAAGGCAACCGCTTCGCCCGAACTGACGCGCTTGACGAGCGGGACCATTTGTTCGCCGACAAGGATGCCAAGCAGCCCGACCAAGGCGATGGCGGGCGGTGCGGGCGAGCGCACCCCGAGCAGGCTGTAGATCAGCCCAACCAGCAAGCCGACGGCGAGCGAGATGAGATATGGCTTCATTTGGGTCACTTCCTGCTGGAGCGGTAGAGCATGCAGCATCGGGGCGGGCGGGGGGCTTGGGACCCGCCCCGACGCGCCATCCTCAGCCGTGCTGGCCTTCGGAAGCCCCGAACATCGTCTTGGCGTAGGTGACGCCAAGGCCATAAGCGCCGCCCCATTTGCGGGCGATGCCGGTGGTCGACTCATACGTGTCGCCCCGCGCCCAATCGCGCTGCAGCTCGAGCAGATATTGCAGCGCCGTCATCGGCTTGGCACCAAGCTGGATCATCCGCTGCACGGCGCGTTCATGCGCTTCGGGCGAGATGTCGCCGCACGCATCGGCAATGAAATAGGCGTCGAATCCCTGGTCGATCGCCGAGGCCACGGGGCCGACGATGCAGACGCTGGTCCACAGCCCGGCGAAGACGATCCGCGTCTTGCCGATGCGGTTGATCTCCGCGATCACGGCGGCGTCTTCCCAGCTGTTCATGCTGGTGCGATCGAGCATCGCCTGGCCGGGGAACGCCTCCTTGATTTCGTCGAACATCGGGCCGGAGAAGCTCTTCTCGGCGACCGTGGTGAGGATGGTCGACACGTCGAACGCTTTGGCCGCCTGGCTGATCAGCGCGGCATTGTTGCGCAGCACTTCCGCCGCAATCGATTTGGTGGCGAAGGCCATTTGCGACTGGAAATCGATCAGCACGAGCGTGTGGTCGGTCGGCGAAATCAGCGATTTTCCGGGAGTGGCGGTGGCGGTGATCGTCATGGGGCGGTGCCTTTCTTACAATGCTGGGGTGGAAAGCGTGGTGTGGATGGCGATGCCGCTTTTCAGCGTCAGCGTGACGGGGGTACGCTCGGCAATCTCGGCCAGCCGGGTCTGGGCGGCGGCATCGGGGCCGACGATGGTCAGCACCCGCTCGATGCGGTTGCCGTCGGCGCTGCCGACCAGCCGCAGTGCCACGTCGAGCGTCTCGATCGACCAGCCCTTGCGGTCGGCATACAGGCGCAACGTGATCGCGGTGCACGCCCCCAAGGCCGACAGCAGCAGATCATATGGTGCGGGGCCAGCGTCCGCGCCGCCACGGCTGGCGGGTTCATCGGCAATCAGCGTGTGATGGCCGGTGGTGATTTCGGTGCGATAGAATTCGGTGCCGATCCGGGCGGTGGCTTTCGCCATGCTACGATCCTTTCAGAGCGACAGCAGCGCGATCGCGTCGATCTGCGCCGGATTGAAGCCATGCGACGTCAGGCCATCGGCCAGATCGCGCGCGGGGGCGCGGCGGCGGCGTGTCGTGCAGACGAAGCGGCGGACCGCCTCGCGGCGCGGATCGGGTGCGATCTCGGCGTCGCGCTTGCGGAAGAAGTGCGGCGCACACCCGCAGGCATCGGCCTCGCGCAGCGCATTGGCGACGGCGGACCATTCACGAGCGTTGAGGACGGGCGGTGGGAATTGGGATGACATCGGAACCTCCTGTTGCGACCCGGCAAGAGATGACGAATTCGGCATGTCGAAGGTAGCTGCATAAAATCGGTCGGAACGTTCCAAATTGTTGAATAGCGTTCTCATGGACTCGTTATACCCGCATGGGCGGGAGCCGTCTTGGATCGGCGTGATGCGACCGGCACCGATTTGCGAAAGCTGTTGGGGTAGTCTTCCACCATTTCGAAATATTCGAACGACGCGTGCGATTTTATTCCACTGTTTCAGAGGGCGGGGCAGTGCCATCTTTGCTGGGACGGCGGGATTGGTCCGCCCAACAGGAGACTTCTCATGGCTACCCTACCGCTCACCGCAACCGGTCGTACCTCGACCAGCGCCGCCGCGCTTCCCCTCATCGGCCGCATCGCGATCGCCGCGATCTTCGTGCTCAGCGGCGTGTCCAAGCTTGCCGCCCCCGCCGCGACGATCGGCTATATCCAGTCGGTCGGACTGCCCTTGCCGCAAGTGGGCTTCGCGATCGCGCTGATCGTCGAATTGCTCGGCGGCGTCGCGCTGATCCTCGGGTATCGCACGCGCCTGGTGGCGGCTGTGCTGGCGGTGTTTTCGATTGCGACCGCGCTTGCCTTCCACAACGCGCTTGGCGACCAGAACCAGTTCATCCACTTCTTCAAGAACATCGCTATTGCCGGTGGCTTGCTCAACGTCATTGCGCTCGGCGGCGGTGCCTGGAGCCTGGACGCCCGTCGTTGAACCACGGTTCTTCCCAAGCTGCAAAAGCCGGACGGGTATCCCGTCCGGCTTTTTCGTGTGGCGATGTTGCATCTATGCAAGATCGCACGGCGTTGTGCGGCTATGGTTGCCGCGAAAGGAACTTCGATGTCCGACCCTAACCCCACACCCGATTCGACGCCCGATGTGCCTGCCGAGGATCATGAGGAAGACCTGATCGACGAAGGGCTGGAGGAAAGCTTTCCCGCCAGCGATCCGCCCGCCGTGCCGCGCTTCGATTGAGCGGGGCGATGCAGAAGCTGCTCGTTTTTTACGGTTCCTACCGGTCCGACCGGATGGGGATTCGCCTTGCCGACTATCTCGTCCGGCGCTTTCAGGCGCGCGGCGTTGATGCGGAGTTGATCGACGCCAAGGCGGTCGACCTGCCGATGCTCGACCGCATGTATAAGGAATATGCGCCCGGCGAAGCGCCGCCCGCGATGGAAACGCTGGCGGGCAAGATCCGCGCTGCCGACGCCTTTCTGTTCGTCACCGGAGAATATAATTGGGGCATGCAGCCGGGCCTCAAGAACCTGACCGACCATTTCCTGGAGGAATGGTTCTGGCGGCCCGCCGCGATCGCCAGCTATTCGGCCGGGCGTTTGTCCGGGGTGCGCGCGGCACAGGCGTGGCATCCGACGCTTGCCGAAATGGGCATGGTGGTGGTGTCGAGCACGATTGCGGTCGGCCCGATCGGCGCGACGCTAGACGCCGACGCGCAGCCGATCGGGGGCGGTGGAGAGGCGTTGGAGAGCGCCTTCGACCGCTTCGCTGATGATCTGAGCTGGTGGGCGGACGCGGCGGCACGGCAACGCGCCGAGGTGGCACCGCCGTATTGAGCGGTGCCTCGCTCGCTTGCGTGAAACGGCGTGTGCGTTAGAGCGAACCCTTACTAAGGCACTTCCCCGGCGACGGCCGGGGCCCAGTTGGGAAGGTGGAGGTGGCGCGCGCTGTGTCCGCTTTCTGGCCCCCGCGACTGGGCCCCGGCCTTCGCCGGGGAAGCGCTTGGTGGAGGTGCTTAAGTGTGGATCGGGGGGCGGGGCGATTGATGACGAAGGGCGGTTTGAAGGCGTGGCTAGGGTCGCCGCCGATCTCCACCTCGCGTCGCGCGGTCGTCACCGGCCTGTGCGCCGCAACGCTGTGCGCGGCAGCACCTGTGCCTGTACGCCCGCGGCGCATCGTCTCGCTCAACCCCTGCCTCGACGTGATCCTTGTGCAACTGGTCGACCGCCGCCGTATCGCGGCGCTCAGCCATTGGGCGAGCGAGGCCAGCGGCTCGACCATCGCCTCGCTCGCGCGCACGCTGCCCAAAACCTATGAAAGCGCCGAGGAAGTGATCGCGCTCGCGCCCGATCTGGTGCTGGGCGCGAAGCTGATGCCGCTGGCGACGCGGCACGCGCTGGCGCGCAGCGGCCTTCCCACCGCCTTGTTCGATGTGCCCGAAACCATCGCCACCAGCATCACCCAAGTCCGCGACGTCGCGCGCGCGGTGGGGGAAAGCGCGCGGGGCGAGCGCATCGTCGCGCGCATCGAGGCTGCGCTGCGCGCCGCCGCGCCGCCGCCGGGCACGCCGTCCGTCTCGGCGCTGGTGTTCATGGCCGGGGGCTTCGCCTCTGGGCCGGGGACGCTGATGGACGAACTGATGCGCCGCGCCGGGCTCAGCAACGCGATCACGCGCTACGGCTTCACCCAGTCGCGCAACGTGCCGCTCGAACTGCTGGTCGCCGATCCGCCGCAACTGTTGCTGTCGGGCGAAACCAGCGCGGGCGCGCCCGGCTGGGCGCAGCGCGTGACGCAGCATCCAGCGCTCGCCCATGTCGCTAAGCAGATGCACCGCGCGGTGTTTCCGCAGCGCCTGCTCAATTGCGGCGGGCCGGTGATGATCCAGACGCTCGCCACGCTCGTCCGCGCGCGCCAAAGCGTGGCCGGCGCATGATCCTGCGGCGGATCGCGCTCTATGCCGGGCTGCTGCTGTTGCTGGCTGTGCTGGCCGCGCTCAGCCTGATTGCGGGGCGGGTAAGGGTGCCGCTGTCGGCGTGGCACCTCGCCAGCGCTGATCCGCGCTGGGCGATCATCGCTGATCTGCGCGTGCCGCGCACCATTCTTGGCATCCTCATCGGCGCGGCGCTTGGCCTCTCCGGCGCGGCGTTGCAGGGCTATACGCGCAATCCGCTGGCCGATCCCGGCGTGCTCGGCGTGTCGGCGATGGCGGCGCTGGGTGCGGTGCTGACGCTCTATTATGGCGCGACGCTTGCCAGCATCTGGGTGCTGCCCGGCGCGGCGATGCTGGGCGCGCTGATCGGTGTGGCGCTGCTGCTGTTGCTTTCGGGCAGCCGGTCTAGCCTCGTCACCTTCGTGCTGGCGGGCGCGATCCTCAATATCGTCGCGAGTGCCGGCATCTCGCTCGCTTTAAGCCTCGCGCCCAGCCCCTGGGCGGTGGGCGAGATCGTGGATTGGCTGATGGGCTCGCTGCAGGATCGCAGCGTCGATGAAGTGCGGCTGGCGGCCCCCTTCATCCTTGTAGGGGCAGCGCTGCTCTTGACCACGGGCCGCGCGCTGGATGCGCTGACGCTGGGCGAGGCGGGCGCGCGTTCGCTTGGCATTTCGCTCCGGCGGACGCGCTGGACGCTGGCGCTGGGGGTGGGCTTGGCGACGGGCGCGGCGGTGGCGGTGAGTGGGGTGATCGGCTTTGTCGGGCTGGTCGTGCCGCATCTGCTGCGCCCGCTGGTCGGCGGGCGACCGGGCGCGTTGCTCGCCCCCAGCGCGCTCGGCGGCGCCGTGCTGGTGCTGGCGGCGGACATATTGGTGCGCGTGACCCCGGCGGCGGGCGAGGTGAAGCTGGGCGTGGCGATGGCGGCGCTGGGCGGGCCGTTCTTTCTGGCGCTGTTGCTCACGCTCCGGCGGAGGATCGCATGAGCGTGCTGTCGTGCCAGGATGTGCGCGTGACGCTGGGCGGGCGCAGCGTTCTGGCGGGGATCGACCTGACGCTCGCGGCGGGACAGGTGACGGCGATTGTCGGGCCAAATGGCGCGGGCAAATCGACTTTGCTCGCCTGCCTCGCTGGGCTGCGCACGCCCGATAGCGGGGCGGCGCATCTCGACGAACGGCCCGTCACCGCCATGCCGCCGCGCGCGCTCGCCCAGCGGCTCGCCTTTTTGCCGCAGACGCCGGAAATCGCCTGGGCGGTCGATGCGCGGACGTTGGTTGGCCTCGGGCGCATTCCGTTCCTCGGCGCGCGGGGCGGCGGCAGTGCCGATGCGGCGGCGGTGACGCAGGCGATGGAACTGGCCGGGGTCGGCGAATTTGCGGGCCGCGTGGTGACGAGCCTGTCGGGCGGCGAACGCGCCCGCGTCCTGATCGCCCGTGCGCTGGCCGGGGAGCCCGAATGGCTGCTGGCCGATGAGCCGCTGTCGGGGCTCGACCCCGCGCATCAGCTCGATGTGGCGGGCTTGTTCCGCGCGATGGCGCTGGCTGGGGCCGGGGTGGTGGTGACGCTGCACGATCTGACGATGGCGCTGCGCCTCGCCGACCGCGTAGTGGTGCTGGCGGCGGGCGCGGTGCTCGCCGACGGCCCGCCCGTCGACGCGCTGACGCCTGCCGTGCTGCGCGCGGCTTACGGGATCGAAGCGCGCGTGCTGGCGGGGGCGCAAGGGCCGATCATCGATGTGGTGCGCCGGGCGGGGTGAGGAGGGCTGTCTCCCTTCCTCCGTTCGTGCTGAGCGTCTCGAAGCACCGCCAGCCATAAGGACGGTCTGCGCGGGTGGCAAAGGCCCTTCGACAGGCTCAGGGCGAACGGGGAGGGGGCGATGCCAGGCATGGAGGATTGCGCCCAGCCGTTCGCGCCGCCCCTTCCACCCGTTCGTGCTGAGCTTGTCGAAGCACCTCTCTCAGCGCCCGCCACGGCGGAATGCTTGACGCAGCGCCAGCACAACGCATGACAGGCCCAATGACACCCGAAATCGAACTCGCCACCGCCGCCGATGCCTCCGCCGTGATCGCCTTGTGGCACGCGTGCGGCCTCACCCGCCCGTGGAACGACCCCGCGACCGACTTCGCGCTCGCGCTTGGCGGTGCTGCGTCGACGGTGCTGGTCGCGCGCGGGGACGGCGGAGTCACCGGCAGCGTGATGGTCGGCTTCGACGGACATCGCGGCTGGGTCTATTATCTCGCGGTTGCCTCTGAGGCACGCCGCTCCGGCCTCGGTCGCGCGCTGATGGCGGCGGCGGAACGCTGGCTGCGGGAGTGTGGCGCGCCAAAGCTGCAATTGATGGTGAGAGGCGACAACACCGCCGCACTCGGCTTCTACGAAGCGCTCGGGCTGGCACGGCAGGATGTCGTGGTGCTGGGGCGGTTTCTGGCGGATGCGGGCGGGGAGTAAGGGATTAGGTGTCCGTCGGCGTGTTGGATGCGCGTGGCGCGCGCGCCCGCAACTCGATCAGCCACCAATCGGGCATCGCATTGAATCGCATGGGAAGGGTTCCGGAGCCGACGCCGCCTGTGACGATCGTCACGCGACCGGGCTCATCGACCCGGCCGCAACGATATTTCGGATCATAGAGCCGTTGCCAGCGCGAGTACCGGACGATCGGGCCGATCAAGGGGGCGACGACCTGCCCGCAATGCGTATGTCCCGCGAACAGGACAGACATCGTTTTCGGCAGATCGGGCACCACGTCCGGGGAGTGGGTGAAAGCGACGACGATGCCGCCAAGCGCCGCCGCGCGCTGCCACGAACGGGCGATATCATCATGCCCCGAAAACCGGTCACCGATGCCCACGATGGTAATCGCGCCCCGCCTGACCGCGTCATTTTCCAGGACGCGGACACCGGCATGGGTGAGACGTGCTTGAATGGCCCCGGCATCGGTCCAATGGTCATGATTGCCAAGGACTGCGAACACGCCGCCCGGCGGATGAAGCCCCGCTAGGGGTGCCAGATCCCGTGCCCGTGTCGCGGTGCCTTCGCGGCGTTCGCCAATCACGAAGTCGCCCGCGAGAAGCACGATATCGGGTCGCGCCGCGTTCACCGCACTCACAATACTGCGCAAACGCTCGGGGCGCATGACGAGGTTGCCGACGTGGATGTCGGACAGTAGCGCGATCCGTATGGGCTTGGCGTTCTTCGGCCAGCCATCCAGTTCGACAATCGTCGTTCGCTCTACCGGGACGGACAAGGCGTTATGCAGGCCAACGCAGCCGGTGGCGAAGATACCCGTGCATAAAGCGAGAGCGACAGCGACGAACTTGTACTTCCGTTGCACCATCGCAGCCACCATCATTGAAAGGGTTCGATTGCAGGGAGCGGGAATCGATGCCCGGAATGACTACAGAGAAAGATGCTTGGCCATATTCTATCCTACAAAACCCACCTAATGCTATACGAAATCTGCTCTTTGACAGTCCGGACCTTGCTTGCCCCGCCGCGTGAAACAATGCGGCACGTCGAACCGTTTTACCCCTAACTTTCCCCCAACCTTCCGCGACGCACCCCCGCCAAAACCGGCTGCATTGCGCGCCGTCCCTCGCTAAGAGCGCGGCACCGATCACAACAAGCGACGAGACCATCATGCCCGCCACCGTCTATGGAATCCCGAATTGCGACACGGTCAAGAAGGCGCGCACCTGGCTCGCCGAGCACGGCGTGGACTATGCTTTTCACGATTATAAGAAGCAGGGCGTCGATGAGGTGGCGCTGCGCCGCTGGGTCGATCGGCTCGGGTGGGAGGTGGTGCTCAACCGCGCCGGCCAGACCTTCCGTGCGCTGCCCGAGGGTGACAAGACCGATCTCGATGCCGAGAAGGCGATTGCGATCATGCTCGCCAAGCCCTCGGCGATCAAACGTCCGATTTTCGAATCCGCCCCCGAAAAGGACGGCGTGCTGCTGGCGGGGTTCAAGCCCGATACCTATCTAGCGGTTCTGAAGCCTTAAAGGAGCGACTGCCATGCCGACTGCACGCTGGAACGGGGCTGTGATCGCCCAGTCCGAGGATACCGTTGTGGTCGAGGGCAACCATTATTTCCCCGCCGACAGCATCGTCGCCGATTATTTCGAAGCCAGCGCGACGCACTCCATCTGTCCGTGGAAAGGTGAGGCGAGCTACAAGTCGCTGGTCGTCGACGGCAAGCGCAATGCCGATGCGGCGTGGTTCTATCCCGACCCCAAGCCCAAGGCCGCCGAGATCAAGGACCGCTTCGCCTTCTGGAAGGGCGTCACGGTCGAATAGGGGCCGTCACCCCTCCCATTGGAACACCTCGTCCAGAGGCTTCCCGAATACCTGGGCAATGCGGAATGCAGCTTCGAGCGTCGGCGAATATTTGCCGGCCTCGATCGCGGCGACGGTCTGCCGGGTCAGGCCGATCTTTTCGCCCAGTTCGGCCTGCGTCATTTCCCCGGCCATGAAGCGCAGCAAGCGAATATGATTGGTGATGCGGGCGGACACGATGTTCAGGCCCGCGCCCGATAGCCGAGAATCTCGACACCGCAGCGGGTGAGCTCGCCGAGCACGATTGCGCCGAGCACCGCGTTGACCAGCACCGATTCGCCTGCACCCAGGAACAGCGTTGCCAGTGCGGCGAACAAGGCCGTCAGCAACACGGGATAAGCGAACGCTAGGGCACGCCTGGAAATCGCGCGGTCGCGTTCGTCGCTCGGCTGCTGCGCGTCGCGCAGGTTGGTCAATGCGACGATAATGCTCGCGACCGTAATCACCGCCACCAGCGTCACTATCGCCGCCAGAAAGCCCGTTGCCGTCGCTGGGCCGAGCGCGGTGATCGGTTGGCGCATCGCCACCAGCGCAAAATACGGCCCAAAGGCGACGAGGATGCCGCCTGCGGAAAGCCAGGCGATCTTTTCTCTGAAGGGCATCTCGATCTCCATGTTCTAATAAGGAGACTTAATGTTAGAAATATATAACATGGAGTCAATGGAAATTTGCATCTGACCATTGCTACGCTGGCGTCCGGCTACGGGAGGCGCTAGTCGTTGCGTCCATGTCCACGACCTTCACCATCGACACCGCCACCAGTCGCGCCACCCCCACGCCCGCACCGATGAAGCGCCTGACGGTGCCGTCGATCCGCGCGCGTAAAGGCGGCGAGCCGCTGGTGATGCTGACCGCCTACACCGTGCGCACCGCGCAATTGCTCGATCCGCACTGCGACATGCTGCTGGTGGGGGATAGTCTGGGGCAGGTGGTCTATGGGCTGCCGTCCACCGTGCCGGTCACGCTCGAGATGATGGCGGCGCACGGCGCGGCGGTGGTGCGCGGCAGCTATCATGCGGTGGTGGTGGTCGACATGCCGTTCGGCAGCTACGAGGCCTCGCCCGAAAAGGCGTTTGAAAGTGCTGCGTATCTGCTCAAGCAGACCGGCGCGGCGGCGGTGAAGCTTGAAGGCGGGCAGGCGATGGCCCCCACCGTCAAATTCCTCTCCGAACGCGGTATTCCCGTTATGGGCCATGTCGGGCTCACGCCGCAGGCGGTCAATACGCTTGGCGGCTATGGCGCGCGCGGGCGCAGCAAGGCCGAGGCGGACAAGATCGTTGCCGATGCCGGTGCCGTCGCGGAAGCTGGGGCGTTTGCGATCGTGATCGAGGGGGTGGTCGAGCCAATCGCGATCGCCATCACCCATGCGGTGGCCTGTCCCACGATCGGCATCGGTGCCTCGGCGCAGTGTGACGGGCAAGTGCTGGTGGCGGAGGATATGCTCGGCCTGTTCGATCGCACAGCCCGCTTCGTCAAGAAATTCGATGACCTTGCAGGCCGTATTTCCGCCGCGGTTGAAACCTATGCGGCGGATGTCCGGTCGCGCGCCTTCCCTGGTGCCGAGCAGATCTATGCCCCGAAGGACTGACGCCGCTTAGGAGTTCCGCCCGATTTTTTGAGCGCTTTTGTTTGTCTTCCGGCGCGGCTAAGGTCCGCGCCTCCCCGCCCTGATCCGATGGAGTTTCCCCCTTGGCTGTGCCGCCGAATACCGATGCCGCATTCCTGCGTGAAGTCGACGAGGAACTGCGTCGCGATCAACTGGCCAAGGCCGCGCGGCGCTACGGCATCGCCGCGATTGCCGTCGTGTTGCTCGCGCTTCTTGGCTTTGGCGGGTGGTTGCTGTGGCAATCGCATGAGCAATCGGTCGCGGGCGATCAGGGCGAAGCGCTGTCCAAGGCCTATGAAGACATGGGCAGCAACCGCATCGATTCGGCCAATGCCAAGCTGACCACGCTGGCGACCTCCAATATCGGCGGCTACCGCGCGCTGGCGTTGATGAGCCAGGCCGATTTGCTGCTGCAGAAGCAGGATTTGCGCGGGGCCGCCGCGAAGTTTGCGCAGGTCGCTGGCGATACCTCGATCGGCCAGCCGCTCCGCGACGTCGCGTTGATCCGCCAGACCACTGCCGAATTTGACTCGCTCAAGCCCGACGTCGTCATCGCGCGGCTGCGCGGGATCGCGGTCAAGGGTAATCCCTGGTTCGGCAATGCCGGAGAGCTTGTCGCGATTTCCTATCTCCGCCAGAATCGGCGGGATCTCGCGGGCGTGCTGTACGGTCAGATCGCGCGCGATCCGACCACGGAGGAGACGCTGCGGCAACGCGCGGTTCAGATGGCGGGCGTATTGGGTGTGGATGCCGTCACCGAGGCTAAGGAACAGAAATCGCAATGAAGATGACCAACCGCTTTCTCGTCGTGGCCGTGACTGCTGTCGCGCTCAGCGGCTGCGCCTCGATGAAGGGCAAGAAGAAGACGCCGGTGCTGGGGCAGCGCATCGCGATCTTGGCCGGCGAGCATGACGTTCTCGCCGACAAGACCATTGCCGGTGTCGACGTGCTGGTGCCGCCCGCAGCCCCCAATGACAGCTGGGCGCAGCCCGGAGGCAGCGCGTCCAAGTCGCTTGGCCAGTTGAGCCTCGGCTCGTCCTTGTCGCGGGCGTGGAGCGCCTCGATCGACGGCGGCAGCAATCGTCAGCGGCTCGGCGCGGCACCGGTCGTCGCTGACGGTCGCCTCTATGCAATCGACGTTGACGCGACGATTCACGCCTTTTCGTCGACGACCGGGGCCGCCGCTTGGTCCACCAACATTGCCGAAACGCATAAGGGCAAGATCGACAAGAAGACGCGCGGCGCACGCTTTGGCGGCGGCGTGAGCTTTGATGATGGCAAGGTCTTTGCGACCGATGGCCTGGGTGATGTCGTCGCGCTCGAAGCCGCGACCGGCAAGGTGCTGTGGCGCGTCAAGCCGGGTGCCCCGCTCCGCGGCGCGCCGACCGTGGCCAATGGCCAAGTCTATATTCTGAGCCAGGACAACCAGTTGTACGCCTTGTCGCAGGCTGACGGCGCTGTCGTATGGACACAGTCGGGATCGATCGAGACGCAAGGCGTGTTCGGCGTGGCCGCTCCGGCCGTCAGCCAGGGTACCGTGGTGGCGGGCTTCTCGTCGGGCGAGCTCAATGCCTATCGCTATGAGAATGGCCGCACGCTTTGGCAGGACGCGCTGTCGCGTTCGACCATCTCGACTTCGGTGTCGTCGCTGGCGGACATCGACGCCGATCCTGTGATCGATCGCGGTGTCGTGTTCGCGGTCGGGCAGGGCGGGCGCATGGTCGCGCTCGAAATCGTCTCGGGTCAGCGTATGTGGGAACAGAATTTCGCCGGCATCTCCACGCCATGGGTGGCGGGCGAATGGGTGTTCCTGGTGACCGACGATGCCCGTCTGGTGTGTCTGGCGCGCGCGACCGGCAAGGTCCGCTGGATCAGCCAGTTGCAGCATTTCAAGAGCGAGAAGCGCAAGAAGGACGGCACGATCAAGGACAGCAAGAAGGCCAATCCGGTTACCTGGTTCGGTCCGGTGCTGGCGGGCGGGCGGCTGGTGCTGACCAACTCGCTCGGTCAGATCGTCTCGGCCTCGGTCGAGAATGGCAAGGTCGGCTCGGTGATTGCGTCCAAGGCCCCGTTCACGCTGCCGCCGGTGGTATCCAACAACACGCTGTACGTGCTCGATCAAAAGGGCCGGGTCACCGCGTATAAGTGAGGTGCGGCGCGGTCCGGTTGGACCGCGCCAACGGTCAATTGGGCAGGATTAATTGGGCAGGGCGGTGATATCGACCTTTTCCACCCATTTCGGGAAAAAGGCCGGCTGACGGTTCGACCAGCCCGATGCTGTCGCCGCCGCCTCACTGATCGACTGCAGCAACTTGCGGCGCAGGTCAGGGTGCAGATGCGGCAACGCGGCGGCGGCGCAGAATGCTGCAGGCAGCCACGGGCGAATCTCGGCACCGACCAGACGCTCGTACAGGAAGCGGTAGGCAGAGAAGGTCGTCAACCGCCCCTGGCCCAGATCGAAGGCTGTAATCGTCAATAGCGGCGCGAAGAGCGGCTCGACCGAATCGAGGCCACTGTCATCGGGGATCATTGCGCGAATATCTGGCAAGCGCGTGTAGACGCGGACCTGGGCACGGATGCTCGCAGCCTCGACCACGTCGCGCGACCAGCGCGCCATGGCGTCATCGCGGTCAAGGCCAATGTCGAGCGAGCGGCGTACATAACGCTGCGTTGCTGACGTAAAGCCAGCAAACTCCTTCATTTCCGCCAACGTCATGGCACCATTTGCCGGTTTCATTCGAGAACCCATTACATCACCCCGCGCTCAAAGTGCAGTTGGGCGATCATGCGCTTCGTGGCTTACCCCATGGTTAACGCCCGATCGTCCAATAGTAGTAAGCGACCATAGATTCTGCTGCGGTGCAACAAGAGACGCGATGAAGGGTTCGCACTAATGGAAAATTCTGGCGAGTGCGGCGGCTGCGCAACATTCGGAGGTTAGCGCCACCGCCGCGCAATGTTATCGGCGATCGGCGATGATCGCGGCCTCGGCGTCCTGGTCATAGCCGGAGGATTTCGGGGGCTGACCGTTATCGCCCGGCTTGGTGGTTGCGGGAGGATCCGAAGCGTCCATCGATTCATCGAGCGCGCTGTCCAGCACCGCGTCCGGGCTGGTCGGGTCGCGCTCGAGTCGCTTGGCAATGGATTCGTCCTGGCCCGCATTTTGACGGGGATGGTGAATCTGTTCGTTCTCCTCGGGGCTCCCGGGGGCTATCGACAGGCTATCGAGCGCTTTCTCGTCGATCAGCTTGGTATCTTGCGGCATTGTCGCTCTCCTGAATGGAACGGCTCTAAAACGAGCGGAGCGCGTACAGTGTTCCGTCAGGGCAGGCGGGTGACGGTCACCCGCTGTTGATTGAGCGTGGCGCGGCCAAACACCGTCATGAAAGCGATGTCGGTCGCATCGCGACCCACCGCCACGCGCGCCAGTTCCGCGCTTGAGGCCATGCGCGTGGCGTCGACCAGATGCCAATCGCCATCGATCCACAATTCGGCGACGGCGTGAAAGTCGGGTGGGTCGACGCCCGGCGCGTAGGCCGAGACGCACCGCGCCGGGATGCCGCCGGCGCGCGCCAGCGCCACCAGCAAATGCGCATAGTCGCGGCAGACGCCACGCCGCTCGGCGAAGGTCATCAGCGCGGTTGTCGTGCCGCTGGAGGCACCGCTTGCATAAGTGAGGTGGCCAGCCACCCAATCGACCAGCGCACAGGCCAAAGGCCCGGCCGACAACCCACCAAATTCCTGCTCGACAAAGCCTTCAAGCCGATCCGATTCGCAGTAGCGGCTCGGCAGAAGATAGGGGATCGTCTCGGGGGGCATCAGGCGAATGGGGGTATTGCCCAGCGTTGCCAAGTCGCGGGGTTGGCGCAGGATCTCCACCGTTGCGCGATACTCGGCATGGAACGATCCTTCCCCGTGAAGCCAGCAACGCTGACCGATGCCGTCTTCGCCGGGCACGGCGCGCAAGGGTGTGTCACTCCAGACTTTCAGGTCCTGCAGCAAAAGCCGCTGATCCAGACCTTTGGCAGCCTCGATCAGCAACAGCACATCGGCTGCGCCATCGATCGCATAATTGAGCGTCACGTCGATCGAGAGGCGCATCACGGACCCTTGGGCAAAAGAATGGGCTCGATAGAGGTTCTATCGAGCCCAGACCGGACGGATCCGGCGCGTTGCGTTGCGTGTCGCTTAGTTGCGGTTGCCGAACATCCGCAGGATGAACAGGAACATGTTGATGAAGTCGAGATACAGGTTCAGCGCCGACATGATGACCATGCGCGGTTCGTCCTGTGTCCCGGCGACATGGGCATAGATGCTCTTCGCGCGCTGCGTGTCATACGCCGTCAAGCCAGCGAACAGCAGGACGCCGACGATGCTGATGACCAGCGCGAGCGGGCCCGACTGGAAGAACACATTCAGTACCATCGCGACGATCAGACCGACCAGACCCATCACCAGGAAGGTGCCGAAGGCCGAAAGATCCCGCTTGGTGGTGTAGCCGTAGAGGCTAAGCCCGGCAAACGCCGCCGACGTTGCGAAGAACGCCTGTGCAACCGATGTGCCGGTGTAACGCAGGAATACCGTCGACAGCGACAGGCCCATCGCCACCGCAAAGCCCCAGAACATCGCCTGCAACGTGCTCGGTGCCATGCGCGCGGCACCGTAGCTCATGCCGAAGACGAAGCCCAAGGGGGCCAGCATGATGATCCAGGCGAGCGGACCGCCGCCGATCAGGATGTGCGCCGCAGGCGAATCGAGGCCGCCCCAGGAGAAGAACATCGCTACAAGCCCGGTCAACAGGATGCCCGACAGCATATAGTTGTACACCGACAGCATATAGCTGCGCAGGCCGGCATCGAAGGCCGCCGTGCCGACGGTCCCAGCCGCCGGGAACGCCGAAGCATTCGGACGGGGATCAGACCAGTTTGCCATTGCGAGAAGCTCCTAAACGCCGACCATATGTCAGCTCACGCCAATATCGGCCTTTACCGCGCGCTTTTCAAGCCAATCCCGCAGGCCCGCGCAGCGCGCAGCACGAGCCTGCGGAGCACCGATCCGCGTACCCGGCGGTGTGTGGTAAAACCGCTTTCGTAAGATCGGTATGCTCTGCTAGGCTGTCGCCCAGAGCAGAAACTGCCGCGAGGATTGATCGAATGGCGACCCCAACGGGCACCGCGCCGCCGCGCGCATCGGCCTATGCCTATTACGTTCTCGGCATTCTTTTTCTGGTATACGTGCTCAATTTTGTCGATCGGCAGATCATCTCGATCCTGGCTGAGGACATCAAGCGCGACCTGCATTTGAAAGATGAGGATCTTGGTTTCCTGTACGGCACCGCGTTCGGGGTGTTCTATTCGCTGTTCGGCATCCCGCTCGGTCGGCTCGCTGATAACTGGCACCGCGTTCGGCTGATGACGGCGGGGCTGGTCCTGTGGTCGAGCATGACCGCACTGTCGGGCTTTGCTCGTTCCGGCGGAATGCTGGTGGGGGCGCGTATTGGCGTGGGAATTGGGGAAGCCACGGCAAGTCCGTCGGCTTATTCGCTGATTTCCGACTATTTTCCCAAGAGATTGCGGGCCACGGCGCTCGCGGTCTACTCGTCTGGACTGTACGTTGGCGGCGGGGTTTCCCTCAGCATCGCGGGGCTCGTCGTGCATCGCTGGAACACGCTGTATCCGGCTGGCGGGCCGCTCGGGCTGCACGGGTGGCAGGCCGCCTTCGTTGCGGTGGGGCTGCCGGGTCTGCTGCTCGCGCTGCTGGTGGCGACATTGCACGAGCCCGTGCGCGGTGCGGTGGAGGGACTGCCGCCGCCCGAGCGGCATCCGGCCCCGTTCCGCGCCTTGCTGGCCGATCTGCTGACGATCGTGCCGCCCTTTACGCTGATTGGCGCGGCGCGCGGCGGGGTTCGGCCGCTCGCGATCAATCTCCTCGCGCTTGGCGTGGTGGCGGGGGCGATCGCGGTGTTGCGCCATTTTGGCGAGCCGTGGCCGCAATGGACCGCCGTCGGGCTAGGGGCCTATGCGGTCTTTTCCTGGGCCAGCGCGCTGAAACGCCGGGATTTGCCAACCTATACGCTGGTGATCGGCAATCCGGCGTTTCTTTGCGTCGTGGTGGCGTACGGCCTGAATGCCTTTGTCAGCTACGGCGTCAGCCTGTGGGCGGCACCCTATGCGATGCGCACCTTGGGGGTAACGATCCAGCAAGCGGGCGGGTGGATCGGCGGTACGCTGGCCTTTGGGGGATTCGTCGGCGTCACGCTGGGCGGCATCGTTGCGGACCGATTGCGGCGGCGCTTTCCGTCGGGGCGGATCATGGTCATCCTGTTCGGCGCGATCGTGCCGCTGCCGTTCATCGTGATCGCGTTTCGCAGCGGGGACGTTTCAACCTTCGTCTCGGCGTTGCTGGTGGCGGCGACGTGCTCCAGCACTGCGCTCGGTGCTGCGGGGGCAACGATGCAGGATCTCGTGCTGCCGCGTATGCGCGGCACTGCGACGGGCGCATTCTTCATCGGCACGACCCTGCTTGGCCTGGCAATGGGCCCCTATATTGCCGGGCGAGTCTCAACGGTGTCGGGCAGCCTGACCACTGGCGTCCTGTCACTGCTGCTAACCGCGCCGATCACGATCGGCGCGGCCATCGCCGCCTATCGCCTGGTGCCGCCGGCAGAGGCCAATCGCGAGGCGCGGGCGCGCGCTGCGGGAGAAGTGATCGCCTGAGCGCCTGGCGCTCAGCCTGCGGTGAACACGCCGCAGGCGATCCGCGCGCCGCTATTGCCCGATGGGTCGGTCATCAAATCGTCGGGCTTGGCGTGGACGACGATCGCCGAACCGTCGGTGTCGAGCAGCCCCGCCATCGTCGCGCCGGGCAGCAGTATGCCAATCGTCCCGCGCCCACCCGTGCCGACGATCAGGTTCGGCAAATCGCCTTCATGCGGGCCTTGCGGGTTCATCGATCCGTGCTTGGTGCCGGCCGGGTTCCAATGGCCACCCGCACTTGCGAAATCCGGCGCATCGCAGCGTCCGACGGTGTGGACATGCGCGCCGTGCGTGCCCGGCGTAAGATCGTGCACCTCGAGCGTCAGGCGCAGGCCACCGGCCACTTCGGTTGCGGTGGCGCGGCCGACATCGGCACCATCCGGGGTGCGAATTTGCGCGGTCGCGTGCGCGCCCTGCGCCACCGGCTGGCCGACAGCGACAGCCTCTTGCTTATCGCATCCGGTAAGGCCGATCGCCGCCAATGCGGTTGCCGCGATTACGAATCTACGCATGCGAATCTCCTGTTGCCGCCGTGAGCGGTGCTGGGCGTTAATCGTCCAACGCGCAACCGCTGCCTTCGTTCGGTGCGCCGACGGCGTTTGTCAGACGAACCCCAGATTCCACGTCGAGCTGTTATAATTGCCGATATTGGGCAGCACGGTGCGCATATCGGTTGCGGAAACGCCGAACCAGCTGGCGAGCGTCGAGGCATATTGGTCGACCGCCATGGTCGGCAGCAGGCGGCCCTGGCCGACATCATCGACCGTGCCATTCCCGATCGCCGGTGGCGTCCCGTAGAAGCGCTGTCCCCGCACCGCGTCGCCCATCACGAAATGCATGCTGCCCCAGCCATGATCGGAGCCATCGCTGTTGGACACCAGCGTTCGCCCGAAATCGGAGGCGGTGAAGGTGGTGACCTTGTCGGCCACGCCCATCGCGACGGTGGTGTCGTAAAACGCCCGCATCGCATTGGCGAGCAGGCCGGTCTGGGTCGGGTGGTTGGCGACCAGCGCGTCGTGCATGTCCCACCCGCCGAGCGACACGAAGAACACTTGCCGCCGCGCGCCCAGTTGTGACGACACCGAGATCAGCCGCGCGACGATCTTGAGCTGATCGGCGAGGCTGTTGGGCGTGGGAAAGAGCGGGAAATTGGCGGCAGGCGCACTGCCAAGCGCAGTATTGACCTGCGTGTAGGTGTCGAGCGCGCGCTTGCTGATCTTGGCATGCTCGTTCTGCAGGACGTTGGTCTGCGATGCCGCCATCAACGTGCGCAACGTGCTGGCCGCTGTGGTTGAGCCGAACACGGTGGACGCATTGTTCAGCAGCGCGATCGGCCCGCCCGTACCGACCGCATATTGGATCGCGGTCTTGCCGGTCAGGAATACCGCGTTGCCGGTAGCATTGATGCAGGTCAGTGTCGCCGAGCCATTGCCGCTTTGCAGCAGATCACCGAGGCGACCGCCCCAGCCGGAGGTCGCCCCCTCCGGATTGGAGGCTTGCCAATAGCTTTGCTGATCGTTGTGGCTGAACAGCTTGGGCGGCAGCGGCACGGAGTTCGCACTATATTGCGCCTTGGTGGTTGGCTGCACCAGCGTGCCGACATTGAGCGCGACCGCCATCTTCCCGGCATTGAACAGCGGCAGCAGCGGCGAAAGCGTTGGGGCCAAGGCATATTGGCGCCCTCCGGCAAGCGCCGTTACCGGGTTCAACACCGTTGCCGCGAGCGCGGCGCGGTCCAGCGCGATGTTGCTGCGGGCCGCCTGATAGAGCGCGTAGCTCGCCTGGTCATAGGGCGGCAGTGTGTTGGCGTAATCGTTGCCGCCATACAGGAACACGCAGACCAGCGCCTTGTAATCGCTGGTGACCGCCGCTGCCGCCTCGCCGATCGCGGCGAGGCTGGTGACGAACGGCATCGCGCTGCCCGCCAGCCCGAGGGCCGCAGAGCGTTTGAGGAAGGCGCGGCGGGATTGGTCGCTGGTCATGACGCGATCCTCACTTGAAGGTCAGGTAATCGGGCGAGGCCATGGTCAGCAGGATCGCGGTCATCACGCGGTTGCTGGGCCCGGTTGCGCCGGTATTGGCGATGCTGTCGACCGCCGTTTTGATCGCCGTCACCGTCGCGCTGCTCAATTGGCCATTGGCGAGCACGAGGTTGACCTCGTCGATCAACGCCTGGCTGTCCGCCGCGAGCGTCAGGATCGTGGTGTAATCGGCCTTGAAGTCGCCCGTGCCGTTGGCGATCAGCGCCTGCATGTAATTGATATAGGCGACGACGCTCAGTTCATTGGTGATCTGGAATTCCGGCGCGACCAGGCCAGCGCTGGCGATGGCGGTATTGGGCGGGGCATAGCCGGGACGGAAGAAGTTGAAGACCGTCGCGCTGTGTCCGATCGATTGGCCGAGCCGCGAATTGGGGTTGGACGTGTCGCCAATCGCCCAGGCGTTTGACGGTGACGTGGCCGAATAGGCCCGTGCCCAACCGGCCAGCCGCAGCACGGGTTCGCGGAGTTTGCTCGCAGTCGTGCTGGTCAAGGCAGCGGCATCGCGGGCCTCGGTATCGAGCAGGATCGCGCGGATCACGGCCTTCAAGTCACCGCGAACACCCTTTCCGTTATCCGCGAACACCGCCGACACGCGCCCGATATAGGCAGGGGAGGGGTTGGACGTGACGAGCCGCTGTATCAGTTGCTTGGAGACGAAAGGGGGTACGTTGGGATGCGCAAAGATCGCGTCGAGCGCGAGGTTGACGGCGGCCATCCCTTCGGTCCCCGCCGGGATGGTCGTGCCGAGAAAGGTCGATGCGCCGGTTTCGTGCTGCGCTGCCGTCATGACCAGCGGCACGCGGTAGCGGTCCGGCGTGGTGCTATCGGACGATGCCAAATTTAGCCCGGTGAACACGCGCGCCAACCCCGATACGTCGGCTGGGCCATAGGTTTCGAGCGGTGTCCCGGCGTTGGTTTTGACCGAACCGTCGGGATTGAGCTGATACAGGCCGAGCGTGAACAACTGCATCAGTTCCCGCGCATAATTTTCGTCAGGCTGGGAGCCCGTGCTGGGGTTGGCCTTCCGGTTGCCGAGGAAGGTCAGGAAGGTCGCCATTGCCGCATTGGTGGTAATCGCCCCCATCAGCGTGCGGAAATTGCCAAAGGCATTGTCGAGCAGCACGTCGAAATAGGCCGCGCCGGCAAACTGTTTCCAGTTGAGGTTGAGCGCATCGACGCCGATCACCAACATTTCGGACAGCGCGATGCCGACGCGTTGGCGCAACTGATCGGGCTCGACGATCATCTGTCGCCAGATCGTTTGGTCGAACCCCGAGAGCGAATTGATGAAGGTCGCGGCCGAATAACCGTTGGCGACGAGCCAGTCCCAATGGCTGGTCGCGCGCGGCAGGGCGAATTGCGCGGTCAGCCAGCCATCATAGCTGGCCGACTGCACATTCGCGATCTCTGCCTTGGTCGCCCCGAGCGTCGCCTGGCCCAGGAAGCGGCTGGCGGCGGCAGCTCCGATCGGGGTGGGCGTCGGGGTGGATGGCGTAGGGGTAGGGGATCCGCCGGTCGCGCCGCCACCGCTGCCGCCGTCGCCGCACGCAGCAAGCGCCAGCGTTGTCGCCAGTGCGGCCATCGAAGCGCCTGACAGCGCCACCGGTTTAGCAAATTCAAGAGGGGTTTCGGCTGCAACTACGCGATCGTCCAGGACGAGTGCTTCCTCTGTCACGCTTTTACCCCACTTCACACCGAAGCGCGCCTGCGCGCTTGCGTCGCCCTGCGCTCCTACCAGCAAAGCGAACGCCCCGCCATGATCTATCATAAGGCAATGCAGCGTTAAGGATGGCGGACGGGCGTTGGACCGATCAGCGCGCAACCTTTTTAGGCGCTGGGCGGGGCCTCGTGCCCTTCCCCAAGCTTGCCCTCGCTGCTATCGCCGCTCCCGACTCTTGCATTCGCCCACACTGGGCGCGCCCGCGCGGCTTTTTGCCGCCTCCCCGCCGCGCCCCGTCTAGGCCCCATAGGGAAGGACCCGCTGCATATGACCGCCATTGGCCAGGATACCCTCGGCACTCGCACCACGCTCGACGTGAACGGCGCGCAATATGATTATTTCAGCCTCGCCGCTGCCGCGGAGAAGCTCGGCGATATCAGCCGTCTGCCGTTCTCGATGAAGGTGCTGCTCGAGAATCTGCTGCGCTTTGAGGATGGCGTGACCGTCACCACCGAGGACCTGCAGGCGATCATCGACTGGCAGCAGGAGCGCAAGTCCGACCGCGAAGTCCAGTATCGCCCCGCGCGCGTGCTGATGCAGGATTTCACCGGCGTGCCGTGCGTGGTCGATCTCGCGGCGATGCGCGATGCGATCACCAAGCTTGGTGGCGATGCCGCCAAGATCAACCCGCTCGTGCCGGTGCATCTCGTGATCGATCACTCGGTGATGGTCGACGAATTCGGCACGCCCAAGGCGTTCGAGGATAACGTCGAGCTGGAATATCAGCGCAACAATGAGCGCTACGAGTTCCTGAAATGGGGCTCCAAGGCGCTCGACAATTTCAAGGTCGTACCGCCCGGCACCGGCATCTGCCACCAGGTGAACCTCGAGAACATCGCGCAGGCGGTGTGGTCGTCGGTTTCGCCGGACGGCAAGACGATCGCGTATCCCGACACCTGCGTCGGCACCGACAGCCACACCACGATGGTCAACGGTCTGGGCGTGCTCGGCTGGGGCGTCGGCGGGATCGAGGCGGAAGCCGCGATGCTCGGCCAGCCGGTATCGATGCTGATCCCCGAAGTCGTCGGCTTCAAGCTGACCGGCACGCTTGCCGAGGGCATCACCGCGACCGACCTGGTGCTGACCGTCACGCAGATGCTGCGCGCCAAGGGCGTGGTGGGCCGCTTTGTCGAGTTCTATGGCCCAGGCCTCGATGCGCTGAGCCTCGCTGATCGCGCAACGATCGCCAACATGGCACCGGAATATGGCGCGACCTGCGGCTTCTTCCCGATCGATGACGCAACGCTCACCTATCTGCGCCTGACCGGCCGCAGCGATGAGCAGATCGCGCTGGTCGAGGCCTATGCCAAGGCGCAGGGCATGTGGCGTCTGGCGGATGCGCCGGACCCCGTGTTCACCGACACGCTCGAACTCGATATGTCGAGCGTCGTGCCGTCGCTCGCTGGCCCCAAGCGCCCGCAGGACAAGGTCATCCTCACCGAGGTGGACGATACCTTCAACGCCGATCTCGCCAAGGTTTACAGCCACGCCAGCGCCAAGCGCGTTGCGGTCGAAGGCCGTGACCACGATATCGGCGATGGCGACGTGGTGATCGCCGCCATTACGAGCTGCACCAACACCTCCAACCCGTCAGTGCTGGTCGCCGCTGGCTTGGTCGCGCGCAAGGCCAATGCGTATGGCCTGAAGCCCAAGCCGTGGGTGAAGACCTCGCTTGCGCCCGGTTCGCAGGTCGTCACCGACTATCTCGACAAGGCTGGCTTGACCGAAGACCTCAACGCGGTTGGCTTCAACCTGGTCGGCTATGGCTGCACCACCTGCATTGGCAATTCGGGTCCGCTCGCCGCGCCGATTTCGGCGGCGATCAACGGCAATGACATCGTCGCTGCCTCGGTGCTGTCGGGCAACCGCAACTTCGAGGGCCGCGTCAGCCCCGACGTGCGCGCCAACTTCCTGGCTTCGCCGCCGCTGGTCGTGGCGTACGCGCTCAAGGGCACGGTGACCGAGGACTTCACCACCACCCCGATCGGCCAGGCGACCGACGGCACCGACGTGTACCTCAAGGACATCTGGCCGACCAACGCCGAAGTCCGCGAAGTGATGGACGCGAACATCGACCGCGGCATGTTCCAGTCGCGCTACGCCAGCGTCTTCCTCGGCGACAAGAAGTGGCAAGCGATCGACGTGGTCGGCTCCGACACCTATGCGTGGCCGCCCGCATCGACCTACATCGCCAACCCGCCTTATTTCGAGGGCATGTCGATGACTCCGGCACCGGTGCAGGACATTGTCGAGGCGCGTCCGCTCGCCATTCTGGGCGATTCGATCACCACCGACCACATTTCGCCGGCCGGTTCGATCAAGGCCGACAGCCCCGCTGGTGCATGGCTGATGGAGCGTCAGGTCGCGCGCGCCGACTTCAACTCCTATGGCGCACGTCGCGGCAACGACAATGTCATGGTGCGCGGCACCTTCGCCAACATCCGCATCAAGAACGAGATGGTCCCCGGCGTCGAGGGCGGCATGTCCTCGTATAAGGGCGAGACGATGCCGATCTATGACGCGGCGATGCGCTTCAAGGCGGACGGCGTTCCGCTGATCGTGATCGCGGGCAAGGAATATGGCACCGGCTCGTCGCGTGACTGGGCGGCGAAGGGCACCAATCTGCTCGGCGTGCGTGTCGTCATCACCGAGAGCTTCGAGCGCATTCACCGCTCGAACCTGGTCGGCATGGGCGTGCTGCCGCTGCAGTTCGCCGACGGCGTCGACCGCAAGACCTTGAAGCTCGACGGTTCGGAAAGCTTCACGATCATGAAGGTTGCAGACATCCGTCCGCGCCAGGATGTCGAGGTCACGCTGACCCGCGCCGATGGCACGGTCGAAACCTTCCTGACGCGTTGCCGGATCGATACCGTCAACGAGCTGGAATATTTCCTCAATGGCGGCATTCTGCAGTACGTGCTGCGCAAGCTGGCGGCGTAATGCCGATGCTGTCTTGACGACGGCGATCGAAGTGATTGGATGGGCAGCGGCGCTGCTCATCCTCGCTTCCTATCTGCTGGTTTCGACCGGCAAACTGTCCGGCCAGTCGGCGGCGTTTCAGTGGATGAACGTCGTCGGTGCGGCCGGATTTGTTTTGAACAGCGGCTGGCATGGCGCGTGGCCCTCAACCACGCTCAACGTGGCATGGGCAGCGATCGGGATCGTTACGCTTTTGCGGCTTTGCCGCAGCGCCCGCCTTGGTGCCTGAACAGGAAATGCCCGCCACGCATGTGCGTGGCGGGCATCCTTTCCTCCCCAGGAAACTCTCAAGCCTCTGCGAACGGTCGAGCTTTTGACAAGCTGCCGATCCGTTGACGGCGCAATAGAGAGGAAAGGATCACGCCGAACAGGGGGTATGAGGGCACCATTCGGTAAAGGCGTTACTTATCTGCGCGAACTTGAAGTTTGCTTGTAAATATATGACAAGCTGCGGCACTATGGGTGGTGGCGCTTCACACGCCGCATCGTCAGGGGCGTAGAGAGCATGGCCGATCGCAAACTGTTCGCTGGGCACGCCATTCGTCGTTTGCGGCGACAGGCGGGATTGACGCAGGCGGCCATGGCCGAAATGCTGACGATCAGCCCGAGCTACCTCAATCTCGTCGAGAAGAATCAACGACCGCTCTCGGCGTCGTTGATCGTCAAGCTGGCGGAGAGTTTCGATTTCGATCCGCGGGCGCTGGCGGCGGGGGAACCCGGCGGGGGCGAGGCTGCTCTGCGGCGACGGCTCGCCGACCCGATGTTCGCCGACCTGGAAATCGACCGCAATGAAATCGAGGAATGGCTGGCGGGCGCGCCGGGCGGAGCGGAAGCGTTTGCGCGCGCGTTCGACCGGATCGGGGCGGCGGGCTCGGCCGAGGCGGGGGCGGCGGATCCGATTGCCGAGGTGCGCCGCGAAATCGAGCGATGGCGCGGCCATTTCGCCGATCTGGACGCGCTGGCGGAAGGGCTCGCCGATGAATTGCGGCTGGGCGCGGGCGACCTCTATGGTGCCATTGCCGAGCGGTTGCGGGTGAAGCACCAACTCACGATTCGCGTACTGCCGGTGGATGTCATGCCGGATCTGCTCCGCCGCACCGATCTCCACGCGCGGCAGTTGCAGCTTTCCGAAATGCTCGATCCGGCGTCGCGGGTCTTCGGAGCGGCCTATCAACTCGCCCAGATCGAGGCGCGTGGTGAAATCGATGGGCTGGCCAAGGGGGCAGGCTTTACCGATCGCGACGCGGAGCGCCTGTATCGCCGCCACCTCGCCAGCTATTTCGCGGCCGCGTTGATGATGCCCTATGCCCGCTTCCTGCGCGCGTGCGAAGCGACCGGATACGATATCGAGCTTCTGCAACGCCGCTTTGGCGCGGGCTTTGAACAAGTCGCGCATCGGCTGACCACTTTGCAACGCATTGGTGCCCGCGGACTGCCGTTTTTTCTGGTGCGGATCGATCGCGCCGGGCAGGTGTCAAAGCGCTTCTCCGGCGCGAGCGGCTCGCCGCTGGCGGAGTCGGAGGGGCGCTGTCCGTTGTGGCGGTTGCATGCCGCGTTCGATCGACCGGGAGTGCTGGCGGTGCAATTGATCGAGTTGGAAGGCGGTGCACGCTGGTTGACCATGGCGCGAACCGTAACCCCGCAGGGGCGGCGCTATGGCGCGGTGCCGGCGGAATTCGCGGTTGGGCTGGGCGTGGCGGCGGAACATGCCGGAACGCTGGTGGTCGCGCGGGGGCTGGACTTGAAGGGCGAAGCAACGCCGATCGGACTGGGCTGCCGAGCGTGTGGGCGGAGCGGCTGTCCGCAGCGGTCGCTGCCGCCGGTCGGTCGCGCGCTGGCGATCAACGAGCGTGAGCGCGGGGTAAGCGCGTTTACTTTTGGGGGGGATTAAGACGCGATCATGGGGAAGGCGGAAAGCGATTTCGGGGCCGTCGCGCCGATACGGATGGTGACCCGTTTTTTAGCCGAAATGCAGACAACGATTGTCCTGGCCGGGCTTCGCGCGTTCGACGGTGATCTCGACCGGTTCGTGGTCTTTACCTTGATCGCGCGGCAAAGTTCATCAACGCCGATCGATGGCATGGACGTCGCTGCCGACCCGCCCGAATCCCGCGCGATCTCGATCAATTCCTTGGCTGCATCGCTGTCTCGTCCGTTCGAGACCGTGCGGCGCCACGTCAATGCATTGATCGCGCAGGAGGTGGTGGCGCGCACGCCCAGCGGTGTGGTCGCGCTTGCCAGTGGATTGCAGCGCCCCGAAATGGTCGAAATGTCGATGACGGCGCACGACGCCTTCGTGCGGCTGGTCGAGGATTTGCAGCGCTTCGATTTGCCGATGCCGCCGCAGCGGAACACGAGCGCCTATCATCCGGCGGTCGGTGTCCGCGCCGCGGCCGACATCATGCTCGCCGTGGCCGACAACAATCGCGGGTTGCACCAGGAATGGATCAACCTGGTGCTCTATTCGACCATCCTGTGTGCGAACACGCGCAGCTACACCTACGATCCGGTGTTGGCGCGGCGTTATGCTGACCAATTCGCCGTGCCGCCCGACTCGTTGCGACGCCCGCTGCGGGTGAGCGCGCTCGCGCGAACGCTGCGGCTTCCCTACGCCACGGTGCAACGCCGTGCGGAAAAGCTGGTGGCGGATGGCCGCGTGGAAAAGGTGCGCGGCGGTTTGCGGGTTTCGGAAGAATGGCTCAATCTGCCGACCAGCGTCACGGTGAGTACCATCAGCTATCAAAATATCCGGCGCATTTTGGCGGCAGCGACGGCGGCGGGTTTCCCGATCGCCAGCCCCGAACAAGCCTATTTGCGAGGACGGCCTGCGCCGAGCGTGATTCACGAGCGCCCCTGACTTAGGGTTTGTTAATATATTTCATATTAACAAAAATATGCCTCATCGATTGACAGAGATACCCCAATTATCGGCGATTTTGCGTCACAAAGTTCTGTAAACTTGCCTACATCCTTGCCATCGCAGCCGATGAGGATGTTCGCCGTGACCTACCAGACCGCCATCGCCCAAACCGCCAAACTGATCCAGAGCCAGAACGGCACCTGGGACGGCATCGACGCCGAAAGCGTCGCGCGGATGCGGGTGCAGAACCGTTTCCAGACCGGCCTCGACATTGCGCGCTACACCGCCGCGATCATGCGTCGCGACATGGCGGCCTATGATGCCGATCCGGCGAAATACACGCAGTCGCTCGGCTGCTGGCACGGCTTCATCGGCCAGCAGAAGATGATCAGCATCAAGAAGCATTTCGGCTCGACCGAGCGCCGCTATCTGTATCTTTCGGGGTGGATGGTTGCCGCGTTGCGCAGCGAATTCGGGCCGCTGCCCGATCAATCGATGCATGAAAAGACAAGCGTTCCGGCGCTGATCGAGGAGCTCTACACCTTCCTGCGCCAGGCCGATGCGCGCGAGCTCGGCATGATGTTCCGGGAGCTTGATGCCGCACGGGCGTCCGGCAATGCGATCGAGGAGCAGCGCCTACTCAACGCGATTGACGGCTATCAGACGCATGTCGTGCCGATCATCGCCGATATCGATGCGGGCTTCGGCAATGCCGAGGCGACGTACCTGCTCGCCAAGAAAATGATCGAAGCGGGCGCGTGCGCGCTGCAGATCGAGAATCAGGTCTCGGACGAAAAGCAATGCGGCCATCAGGACGGCAAGGTGACCGTGCCGCATGAGGACTTCCTCGCCAAGGTTCGTGCCTGCCGTTACGCCTTTCTCGAACTCGGCGTTGAGGACGGGATCATCGTCACGCGCACCGACTCGCTGGGCGCTGGGCTGACCAAGCAGATCGCCGTGTCGAAGGCGCCGGGCGATCTCGGCGACCAGTATAACAGCTTCCTCGACTGCGAGGAGATTGATCCGGCGACGGCGCGCAATGGCGATGTCATCCTCAACCGCGATGGCAAATTGCTGCGGCCCAAGCGGCTGCCGTCCAACCTGTTCCAGTTCCGCCCCGGAACCGGCGAGGACCGCTGCGTGCTCGACTGCATCACCTCGCTCCAGCATGGCGCTGACCTGCTTTGGATCGAGACCGAGAAGCCGCACATCGCGCAGATCGCGGGCATGGTCGACCGCATTCGCGAAGTCGTGCCCAATGCCAAGCTGGTGTACAACAACTCACCTTCGTTCAACTGGACGCTCAACTTCCGCCAGCAAGTGTTTGATGCCTGGGCGGGCGAGGGCAAGGATGTCTCCGCCTATGATCGCGCGAAGCTGATGTCGGTCGATTATGACGCCACGCCGCTGGCCGAGGAAGCCGATGAGCGCATCCGCACCTTCCAGAAGGATGCCGCGGCGCGCGCCGGGATCTTCCATCACCTGATCACGCTGCCGACCTATCACACGGCGGCGCTGTCGACCGACAATCTTGCCAAAGAGTATTTCGGTGAGGCGGGGATGCTGGGGTATGTGAAGGGCGTGCAGCGCAAGGAAATCCGCGAGGGCATTGCTTGCGTGAAGCACCAGAACATGTCTGGCTCGGACATTGGTGACGACCACAAGGAGTATTTTGCGGGTGAGGCGGCGTTGAAGGCCGGTGGCGCACACAATACGATGAACCAGTTCGCGGCCTGACGCAGCAGGCGGAGCAAAGCTCCGCCGCGCCCGCGGCAGGCCCGGCCGGCGGGGCCCGCAGCCCCGTCCGACGACGCGGCTTTGCCGCGGCGGGCTTCTACCCTTCCCTCATGCCGGGCTCATCCCAGCATCCACCCTGCCACGGATTTCTGAACCGTTATCCGCGGGCAGCGGTGGACCCCGGCACAGGGCCGGGGTGACGGTGGCGGGGTGGGCTCACACGCCCGCGTTGGTCAGCCGGTCGACCTGGTCGGTGCTGAGCGTCAAATCCATCGCGCCCAGCAGTTCCTCGACCTGGGCCACACTGGTGGCACTGGCGATCGGTGCGGTGACGCCAGGCTGGGCGGTGAGCCACGCCAGCGCAATTTGCGCGAGCGAGGCACCGCTTTCCTCTGCAATCGCATCCATCGCAGCGAGCACGGCGGGGCCGGTGCCGTCCATGAACGCCTGCATCCGCCCGCCGCGCACGCTTTTGCCGAAATCGGCGGCGCTGCGATATTTGCCGGTGAGATAGCCCGAGGCGAGGCCATAATAGGGCACCACGCCGATATTGTGCTCGACGCAATAATCCTGGAGCTGCCCTTCGAACTTGTGGCGGCTGACCAGATTATATTCGGGTTGCAGCACATGATAATGCGGCAGGCCGTGGGCGGTGGCGGCATCATTGGCGGATTTCAGCCGCGCCGCGTGGAAGTTGGAGGCACCCAAGGCGCGCACCTTGCCCGCGTCGATCAGCTTGGCGAAGGCCGCGAGCGCATCTTCCTGCGCCACGGCATCGTCATCCTGATGCGCGAAATAGAGATCGATCGTGTCCACCCCCAGCCGCTGGAGCGAGGCGTCGCATGCCGCTGCGATGCGTGCAGGGGCGAGTTTCTCGCCGCCTTCGCCCGGCAGCATGCCGACCTTTGTGGCGATCTGCACCTGATCGCGCTTGCCGCTGGCCTTGAGCCAGGCTCCGATTACGCTTTCCGATTCCCCGCCTTTATGGCCGGGTGCCCAGGCCGAATAAACGTCGGCGGTATCGATCATCGTGCCGCCACCGGCCACGAACGCGTCGAGCACGGCGAAGCTGGTGTTCTGGTCGGCGGTCCAGCCGAACACGTTTCCGCCCAATATGAGCGGCGCGATATGGAGCTCGGTCGCGCCAAGGCGGCGTAAAGTCGTCATGATCAATGGTCCTCGGAATCGGTTTCGTTGCCGCCTTCGTCGTCATCGACGATGATCGCGGCATTGGCATCGGCGCTGTTGGCCTCGAGCGAGGCGGCGGCAGTGTCGAGCGCCTTGTCCTCCGCTGCGGTCGCGCCGGAGGAAGATTTGCCCGAGCAAGCCGCCAGCAACAGCAGCGCGAAAAGCAAGGGCGTCCGCATCAGTCCTGGATCTCGTTGCCGACGTCCTTCAGCGCGGCACCGGTCTTGTCGGCGACCCGGTCGGCCTTGTTGCCGAGCACCGCGCCCGCATTGTCAATTCGCGATTCTGCGGCACCGAGCGCGGCGTCGGTATCGTCGACAGCCTGCGCTGCGGTCGCATTGGCGTCGGCAGCAACGGCGTTTGCCGCTTCGGAGACCTCATTCTGTGCCTTCGGGCTGCAGCCGGATACGCCGAATGCGAGGAGAGCAGCCAGTGGCAGAATGGCGAGCGACTTGGTCATTATGGGTACCCTTGGCTTTCGGAAGATATACGGCGACGGTAAAGGATGGGCGGTGCCCCTTCAACTCCATCCGGCCGATCTTGTTGCACGCAAGCCGTTCCAAGAGGGCGGCGCGCTGTAGGGCGCGGGACTGACGGAAAGCGGAAGGGGCCGAAGCGCGTTGACCTCATATAAAGATATCTTTATATGTTGTCGCCAATGACCATCGCTCTCGAAATCTTTCGCGCGCTTGCCGACGCGACCCGCCTGCGCATCGTCGCCCTGCTGCGCTCGATGGAGCTGTCGGTTGGCGAATTGGCGCAGGTCCTCGGGCAAAGCCAGCCGCGCGTTAGCCGCCATGTCAAAATCCTGTGCGATGCCGGTCTGGCCGAGCGCCGCAAGGAGGGCAGTTGGGTGTTCGTGGCGTTGGGCGGCGGCACCACGGTCGGCCCGGTGCTGGAGGCGCTGGATTCGTGGGCGGCGCTTCAGCCCGACCATTGGGCGGTGGCCGATTCCGCGCGACTGGCGGCGGTGCGTGCCGATCGCGCTGCCTCGGCGGCTTTGTGGTTCGAGGCCAATGCCGGGCAGTGGGATGCGATCCGGTCGCTTCACGTCGCCGAGAGCGAAGTCGAGGCGGCGATTTCGGCGGTGCTGGGCGACAGCGCGATCGGCCAGTTGATCGACATCGGCACCGGCACCGGGCGGATGCTGGAACTGTTTGCGGGGCGGGCCGAGCAGGCGCTGGGCATCGACCGCTCGTCTGAAATGCTGCGGCTGGCGCGCGCGAAATTGTCCGAGCGGGGGTTGGACAATACGGAATTGCGGCAGGCCGATCTTTATGCGCTTCCTTTGGCGGACGGTGCGGCTGACGTGGCGATCGTGCATCATGTGCTGCACTTCGCGCAGCAGCCGGGGGCTGCGATCGCCGAGGCGGCGCGGGTGCTGAAGGCGGGCGGGCGACTGCTGATCGCCGATTTCGCGGCGCACGACCGCGAGGAGTTGCGGACGAAGGACGGGCACACCCGCCTGGGCTTTGCCGATGAACAGATGGCGACATGGTTCGCCGCCGCCGATCTCGCGCCCGAGCGGACCGAGCGGCTCGAAGGCGGCGAACTGACGGTGAAATTATGGCTCGCGCGCAAACGCGATGCCCAGCGTTCCGGGATACACAAGGCGATGGCGGCATGACGATTTCGGTGAACCAGCTCGAGGAAGCGCGGCGCGCGCTCGAGGCCCCGCTGTTCGCGGATCTGGCGGGCGATGCGGCGGTGTCGTTCGAATTCTTCCCGCCCAAGACCGAGAAGATGGAAGAGGCTTTGTGGGAAACGGTGCGCACGCTGGAGCCGTTCGCGCCCAGCTTCGTGTCGGTCACCTATGGCGCAGGCGGCACCACGCGCGACCGCACGCATGCGACCGTCGCCCGCATCCAGCGCGAGACGAGCATGGGCGCGGCGGCGCATCTGACGTGCGTCGAAGCCTCGCGTGCCGAGATTGACGAGATTGCCGAGCACTATTGGGCAGCGGGCGTGCGCCATATCGTCGCGCTGCGCGGCGATGCGCCGGGGGCAGGGGGCTTCGTTCCCCATCCCGAGGGCTATACCAATGCTGCCGATCTGGTGGCTGGCCTGAAGCGCCTCCACCCGTTCGAGATTTCGGTCGCGGCTTACCCCGAATGCCACCCGGATTCGCGCGACCAGGCCGATGACCTCGACAATCTCAAGCGCAAGCTGGATGCAGGCGCAACGCGCGGGATCACGCAATTCTTCTTCGAGCCCGAAACCTTCTTCCGCTTCCGCGATCGCGCGGCGGCGGCCGGGATTTCGGCGGAGATGGTGCCCGGCATCATGCCCGTCACCAATTTCCAGAGCATCGTGCGCATGTCGGCGATGTGCGGCACGGTGGTGCCGCCGTGGATGGGGCGCCTGTTCGAGGGGCTGGACGACCATCCCGCCAGCCGCCAGCTGATCGCCGCCACGCTCGCCGCCGAACTGTGCCGCAAGCTGTATGCAGGCGATGTGCGCCATTTCCATTTCTACACGCTCAACCGCGCCGAGCTGAGCTTTGCTATATGTCATCTATTGGGCCTGCGCGCGAAGGCCGTGGCGACGGCAGAGGCGGCGTAACACATTCCCCTCCCGCTTGCGGGAGGGGTTAGGGGAGGGCCTGTGAGGTCCCTCCCGAGACATTCCCTCCCCCTACCCCTCCCGCAAGCGGGAGGGGAGAAGGATTAGAAGATGACCGCACGAGAAACCCTGTTGGCCGAAGCGGCCAAGCGCATCCTCATCACCGATGGCGCGTTCGGCACCGAAATCCAGAATTGGAAGCTATCCGAGGCGGATTATACTGGCGACCTGGGCCTGACCAAGGACCAGAAGGGCAATAACGACATCCTCGCGCTGACCAAGCCAGCGGTGCCCGAGGCGATCCACCGTGCCTATTTCGAGGCGGGGGCGGACATTGCCGAGACCAACACCTTCTCGGCCAACCGCATCAGCCAGGCGGATTATGCCGCCGAGCATCTGGTGCGCGAGATCAATGTCGAGAGCGCGCGGCTCGCGCGGCGGCTGGCGGATGAATATCAGGCCAAGGACGGCCGCCCGCGCTTTGTTGCAGGGGCCGTCGGACCGACCAACAAGACGCTGTCGCTCAGCCCCGACGTCAACGATCCGGGTTTCCGCGAGATCGACTTTGATTATCTCAAAGGCGTGTACCGCGAACAGACCGATGCGCTGATCGAGGGCGGGGCGGACTTCATCCTGGTCGAGACGGTGTTCGACACGCTGAACGCCAAGGCCGCGATCATGGCGGCGCTGGAAGCGGGCGAGGCGCTGGGGCGCGACGTGCCGATCATGCTGTCGATGACGCTGACCGATCTGTCAGGCCGCAATTTGTCGGGGCATACGGTCGAGGCGTTCTGGCACGCCGTGCGCCATGCCAAGCCGGTGACGATCGGGCTCAATTGCTCGTTCGGCGCGGAGCAGTTGCGCCCGCATGTGCGCACGCTGGCGGGCATCGCCGATACGCTCATCATGGTCTATCCCAATGCCGGGCTGCCCAATGAATTGGGTGAATATGACGAGATGCCGGAGACCACGGCCGGGCTGGTCGGCGAATGGGCGAGCGCGGGGCAAGTCAACATCCTCGGCGGTTGCTGCGGATCGACCCCGGCGCACATCAAGGCGATTGCCGAGGGTGTACATGGGCTCGCGCCACGCGTGCTGCCGGTGCCGCCGGTGGTGACGCGGCTGGCCGGGTTGGAGCCGATGACGATGGCGGCTTAACCTAATCTCCCTCTCCCCGCAGGCGGGGAGAGGGTGCCGAGCGAAGCGAAGGCGGGAGAGGGGCAGTGATCAACGGCCCGTTCCCGGTACTGCCCCTCTCCCCGACCCTCTCCCCGCCAGCGGGGAGAGGGAGAAGAAGAACGAAACACTCATGACCACCACCTCCACCGCCCAGTTCGTCAACATCGGCGAGCGCACCAACGTCACCGGATCGGCGCGCTTCAAGAAGCTCATCATGGCGGGCGATTACCCGGCGGCGGTCGAGGTTGCGCGGCAGCAGGTTGAGAGTGGCGCGCAGGTGCTCGATATCAACATGGATGAGGGCCTGCTCGACGCCGAATATGCGATGGTCACTTTCCTCAAGCTGATCGCCGCCGAGCCCGACATTGCGCGCATCCCGTTCATGGTCGACAGCTCGAAATGGTCGGTGATTGAGGCCGGGCTGAAGTGCGTCAGCGGCAAGCCGATCGTCAATTCGATCAGCATGAAGGAGGGGGAAGAGCAGTTCCTCGCCCAGGCCAAGAAGGTCATGCAATATGGCGCGGCGGTCGTGGTCATGGCGTTCGACACCGTTGGCCAGGCCGATACGCGCGCGCGCAAGCTCGAGATTTGCGCGCGCGCCTATGATCTGCTGATGGGCATCGGCTTCCCGCCGGAGGACATCATCTTCGATCCCAACATCTTCGCGGTGGCGACGGGGATTGAGGAGCATAACAATTATGCGGTCGACTTCATCGAGGCGTGCCGCGACATCAAGGCGCGCTGCCCGCACGCGCATATCTCGGGTGGCCTCTCCAACCTGTCGTTCAGCTTCCGCGGCAATGAGCCGGTGCGCCGCGCGATGCACTCGGTGTTCCTCTATTACGCCATCCCCGCCGGGCTCGACATGGCGATCGTCAATGCCGGGCAGCTCGACATTTACGATGCGATCGACCCCAAGCTGCGCGAGGCGTGCGAGGATGTCATCCTCAACCGCGACGAAGGCGCGACCGAGCGGCTGATTGCGCTTGCCGAGAGCTTCAAGGGCACCGATGCGGTGGCGGAGAAAGCGGCGGCCGAGTGGCGCGGCCTGCCGGTGAACAAGCGGCTCGAATATGCGCTGGTCAAGGGCATCGACTTGCATGTGGTCGAGGATACCGAGGAAGCGCGTCAGGGCTTCGCGCGCCCGATCGAGGTGATCGAAGGCCCGCTGATGGACGGGATGAATGTCGTCGGCGACCTGTTCGGATCGGGCAAGATGTTCCTGCCGCAGGTGGTGAAGAGCGCCCGCGTGATGAAGAAGGCGGTCGCGCATCTGCTGCCCTTCATCGAGGCGGCGAAGGAGCCCGGCGCGCGCGGCAAGGGCAAGATCATCATGGCGACCGTCAAGGGCGACGTGCATGACATTGGCAAGAACATCGTCGGCGTGGTGCTGCAGTGCAACGGCTTCGACGTGGTCGACATGGGGGTGATGGTGCCCTGGTCGGACATTCTGAAAGCCGCGAACGAGAATGATGCCGATATGATCGGCCTGTCGGGGCTGATAACGCCCTCGCTCGACGAGATGGTGACCGTGGCCGAGGAAATGCAGCGCGCCGGCATGACGATGCCGCTGCTGATCGGCGGGGCGACCACCTCCAAGGTGCACACCGCGCTGCGCATTGCGCCCGCCTATAAGGGGCCGGTGGTGCATGTGCTCGACGCGAGCCGTGCGGTCGGTGTCGCCTCGACGTTAGTCAGCGACACGATCCGCGACGAATTCGTGCAGAAGACCTCGGACGAATATGAAGCCGTCCGCATCGCGCGCGCCAATAAGGGGCAGAGCGAGCTGATTCCGATCGAGGCCGCGCGCGCCAATGGCTTTGTCGCGGACATGACGTTGAAGCCGGGGGCGCCCAAGCAGCCCGGCGTGCATGTGTTCGAGGATTGGGATCTTGCCGATTTGCGCGAGCTGATCGACTGGACGCCGTTCTTCCGCGCCTGGGAATTGGCGGGCAATTATCCGGCGATCCTTGACGACGAAATCGTCGGGGAAAGCGCGCGCAACCTGTTCGAGGATGCGCAGAAGATGCTCGACCAGATCATTGCGGAGAAGTGGCTGACGGCGAAGGGCGTGGCGGGATTGTGGCCGTGCCGGCGCGAGGGAGATGATGTTGTCATCTCTCCCTCTCCCCTCCGGGGAGAGGGTTGGGGAGAGGGGGCGTCTGCAACGGGCGTGCCGTCTAATGATCCAGCTCAGCCCCTCTCCCCGACCCTCTCCCCCGGAGGGGGAGAGGGAGAAGTCAGGATGCCCTTCCTTCGCCAGCAGATCGCCAAGCGCGAGGGGCGGGCCAATATGTGCCTGGCCGATTTCATCGATCCGGCAGGCGATTGGATCGGCGGTTTCGCGGTGACCGCGGGGCACGGCATCGAGGCGCATCTCGCGCGCTTCAAGGCCGACAATGACGATTATTCGGACATTCTGCTGAAGGCGCTGGCCGACCGCCTGGCCGAAGCCTTTGCCGAGCGGATGCACCAGCATGTCCGCACCACCTTGTGGGGCTATGCCGAGGGCGAGCAACTGACCAATGAAGCGCTGATCCGCGAGCACTATCGCGGCATCCGCCCGGCACCCGGCTATCCGGCCTGCCCCGACCATAGCGAAAAGCCGATGCTGTTCGACCTGCTCGGCGCAACGCCAGCGACCGGCATCACGCTGACCGACAGCTTCGCGATGCTGCCGACGGCGGCGGTGTCGGGCTTCTATTTCGGGCACCCGCAAGCCGAATATTTCGGCGTGGCGCGCGTCGGGCCGGACCAGTTGGAAGACTATGCCGAGCGGCGCGGGGTCGATCTGGCGACCGCGACGCGCTGGCTGCGGCCCAATCTAGACTGATCTAGTCGCGCCGTGGCGTTGCGGTCACGTGCAGGCCCGTCAGCGAATGGGTGGTCGTCTTCAGGCTGATGACGGGCTCGGGCATGCTGGGCGTGAAGCGGAAGTGGCGTAGCAGCACCGCCATCATCACGGCGATCTCGGTTTGCGCGAAGGCGGCCGCGATGCACAGGCGTGGCCCGGCCCCGAAGGGCAGGAACGCTCCGCGATCATAAGCGGCACCGGGCGCGAAGCGGTCGGGGTCGAACGCATCGGGACGATCCCACAGTTCGCGATGGCGATGGATCGCGAACACCGGCAGGATCACGACTTGCCCGGGGTAGAGCCGGTGGCCCTGCAGGTCGCCGTGCCGTAGAGCCGCGCGCACCAGCAAGGGGGCTGGCGGATAGAGACGCAGCGTTTCCTGCACGACTTGGCGGCCGATCGGCAGGACCGGGTCGAGCGCGTCGGCCGCGAGCGCTTCCCGATACAGTGCTTCCTGCCAGTCGGGGTAGAGCGCCAGCAGATACAGGCCCCAGGCCGCCGCCTGCGCGGTCGTCTCCAGCCCGGCGGGCAGGAAGCCGAGCAGATTGTCGGCAAGCGGCCCGGCACCGCGCATCAGCGCCGCAATATCCTGCACGCGATCGGGCGGCGTGGCGCGCGCCGCCGCGAGACGCGCGGCCACTGCGCGCAGGCGCTGCTCGGGCGCGCCGCGTCCCATGCCGCGCAGCCGGTCGAGCCACGCATCCGGAACCGGCAGTATGTCGAGCAAGCCGAAATGCGCGGCGGCACGGATAAAGGGCGGGACATCCGCGGCGATCGCGTCGAGATCGGCATCGTCCAGCCCGGTCAGCAAGGTGGTCATCACGATCTCGGTGACGATCCGCGCCAACGCGACCGACAAGTCGATCGGCGCGTCGGTCGACCAGGAGCCTGCGGCCCGCTCGGCCGCTGCCGCCATTGCCGGGACGGCGGACTGCACCGCCGCCGGTTTGAACGCGGGCGCTGCGGCCTGGCGCTGGCGCGACCAGGATTCACCCTCGGCGGCGGCGAGGCCCTCTCCCCAGGCGCGGCGCATCAGCATCCGCAACTGCCGGTTGCGCCCGAACGCGCCGTCCTTGTCGAGCAAGACCTGTCGCACCGCATCGGGGTGCGACACCACGACGGGCGAGCGCGGCCCCGGCAGCTTCAGCGACCAGTCGGAATAGATCGCGTCGGAGATGACCGAGGCCGGGTCTGACAGCGCCCGCGTGAGCATCGCATAAGCCGAGGGCGGACCGGCGGGAGAGACGTAGCGTGGTGGCAACGCTTGGGTGGTCTCGGTCAGCATGCTGTTTCCCCCGAATCGCAGTCTCCATAGGCGTCCAGGTGGGCTTTGAAAAGCGCGTCCTGCTCGCTGGTTAACCCTCAATATACCTTCCCCTGCGGCGGGTGGGCGGGCATCGCTTGGCGCAAAGGAGCCTTGCCTCATGCGCCGCATTCTTCCGCTCGTCGCCATCGCCCTTGCGGCCCCCGCCGCCGCGCAGCAGGCGCGCGCGCCGTTTACCATTGCCGAGACGGGGCAGGTCTTCCAGACGATCGACGATGCGGTGCAATCGGTGCGGATGGGGACGGCGACGATCCTGATCGCGCCGGGCGTCTATCACCAATGCACCGTGCAGGCGGGCGGGCATATCACCTTCAAGGCGGTGACGCCGGGGACTGCGATCTTCGAGGGCACGACCTGCGAGGGCAAGGCGGCGTTCGTGCTGCGCGGGCAGGGCTCGACCGTCGATGGCATCGTGTTTCGCAAGATGCGCGTCGCCGACGGCAATGGGGCTGGCATCCGCACCGAAATGGGCGATCTGGTGGTGCGCAACGCGATGTTCCTCGACAGCCAGGAAGGCATTCTCGGCGGGGAGCCGGTCGCGCAGAAGATCTCGATCGACCATTCGACCTTTGCCGGGCTCGGCCAGTGCGATGAAAGTCCAAGCTGTTCGCACAGCATCTATCTCGCCAATCGCGGATCGGTGGTGGTGACCAATTCGCGCTTCGAGCGCGGCACGGGCGGGCATTACGTCAAATTGCGCGTGCCCAAGGTGACCATCGCCGACAACAGCTTCGATGATACGCAGGGGCGCAAGACCAATTACATGATCGACCTGCCCGAGGGCGCGACCGGGCTGATCACCCGCAACACCTTCGTCCAGGGGCCGAACAAGGAAAACCATTCGGGGCTGATCGTGGTGTCGGCCGAGGCCAAGACCTACCCGTCGGCGGGGCTGCGCGTGGAGGGCAATGATGCGAGCCTTGCGCCCAACGCCCCGACCAACCCCGCTTTCGTCGCCAATATGAGCGGCGAGCAACTGGCGGTTGGGGCGAACCGGCTGGGGGCGGGGATCCGCCTGTACGAGGTGCGCTAACGCCAGACCGGATGCGACGTGAGGGTTGGCGCGTACATATTGACATAGTGCGCCATGCGCGGGCGGTCGCTGGCATTGGGGCTCGCGCCGTGCGGCAAATCCTGTCGCCAGATGATCAAATCGCCCGCAGCGGCGGGGATGGTGATCGCTTCCGCGCTAAGATCGACCCGGCGCGGATCGGCGTCGCCGAGCGCATCGAGCCAGTCGGGCAAGCGATGGTGGAAGCCCGGCACGAGCTGTAGCGCGCCTTGATCGGCGCTTGTGTCGGTCAAATAGAGAATGCCCTGCGTCGCAAACGGGATCGGCTGGGCGAGGCTGACGTCCCAATGCAGATGCGGGCCGGGAAAGGCATAACCGGGCCGCTCGGGCGGGTTGAAGCTCATCCGGTCGACCGTCATCCACAGATCCGTCGTGCCCCAGAGCTGGGCGAAGGCCTTGTGGACGCGCGGCGCGGTGCGCGCGACGTCGAGCGCGGGATGCTGGAAATATTGCACCATGATGCCGTTGGGGCGGCGCGTGTACCAGGTGGCGGGGTCATTGGGCGTTCCCCCGACTTGCTGCCATAACAGGTCTTCGCACGCCTTGGCCTCGTCCGGGGACAGCGCTCCGCGCAGGATCACGAAGCCGAGCGCATCCCACTGTGCGAGATCGTCCGCGTCCAGCACGTCGGGGGCAGCCTCGATCGCGGCGAGCCGCTGCGCCGTTGCCGGCGGCGGCGGCGCGGCGTCGAGCCAGGCATGATAGCGCGCGATCCGATCGGCAGCGGGTGGTCCCGCCGTCGCCAGGACCCACGCCAGAAAGGTCTCATAATCGGGCTGGCGGCCAAGGTAGCTGACGGTCTGTTCGAGGCCGAGGCCGAGCGAGTCGAGCAAGATCCGCGTTTGCATCCAGGGAAGGCTCTTGGGCGCACGAAAGGTTGCTTCCGCCCAATAGCGATCCAGGTCGCGGATCCTCGCCAGCTCGGCCGTGCGCGTCTCCATCAGCGGCAGGGCACCCCGCCTGCCGCCAGATTGAGGCATTTGCCGTCGATTTTCGGACCCGTCAGCTTGAGGCCGATCTGGTGTGCGAGCGTCGGCATGATGTCGACCGTTTCGATTCCCGTCGGCTGCTCAAAGCCGCTCATGCCCTTGCGCCAGAACAGGATCGGCACGCGGCGATCGTAATCATAGGGGCTGCCATGGGTCGCGACATAGCCTTTGGTCGGATCGGGGATCGGGGTGATACGCGGTTTGAGGAAGACGAGCAATTCGCCGGAGCGGCCGACCTTGTACGACGCACGGGCACGCTCCAGCAGCGTCCATTTTTCGGGCGGACCCTTTGGGCTGGGCGTGGCGAGGATCTGTGCCTGCGTGAACACCTCGGCGACCTGAGGGTTGGCCTTGTAATAGGTGATTGCGGCGGCCTGCACGGCTTTGCGCTGCGCCGGTGTGATGTCCTGGGCGATATAGACGTCGCCATTGGGGATGTCGCCGAACAGCACCGGCTTGGCGATGCCGAGTTTCGTGGCAATCTCCTTGCCGACGACCGCCGGGGCAAGCGCGACGGTGGCGCGGCCAGCGTTGGGCAGACCGGCATCAACTTCGCGCTCGGGGATGTCGTTGCCGCCATGGTCGGCGGTCAGCACGACTTCATAATCGACGCCGGTCGCATCGAGCACGCTGAAGAACGAACCTAGCGTCGCGTCGAGTTGCTGGAGCTGGATGCACATCTCGGCACCTTCGGTGCCATAGGTGTGGCCGATATAATCGGTGGCGGACGCACCGACATCGATGATGTCGGTGGTCGGGCCCTGGCCGAGCTTCATGTCCTGCACCAGGCCCGCAGCGAGCGCGACGATTGCGCCATCAAAGGCAGGCGAGGCGCGGAAAGCGCTGGCGCTGCCGGCGGCGCGCTCGAAATGCCCCGCCCCGACGGTCTTGCCCGCACCGAGCGGGATGGCGCGGTCATGCGCCTTGCACACTTCGGGAACCTCCAGCGCGGCTTGCGGCTGGGCGATATTGGCGGCGGTGGCGGCATTGGCGCGCGCCACGACGGCGGGCGTGGCGCGACCGGCATAGCTGACAAACGCCTTGCCGTTCCACCACCAGAGCTCATCGACATTGTGGCCGCCCATCATCACCGCCGCACGATCCTTGCCCGCGACCGACACGACGCGCACGGCAGGGTTCGCCGTCTTCATGCGTTCGCCCAGCGTGGGCACGAGAAGGTGCTTGTCGGACACGGTGTAATTGGCCGAGGTCGAACCGGGCACCGTCTCGTCTTCGGCGCAATAGACTTGCTTGTCGGTCCGCGTGACCGACAGGTCGATCCAGTTATTGGCGATGATGCCGGTATGTTCGGGGCGGAAACCGGTGAGGATCGTCGAATGGCCCGGACACGTCTCGGTTGCGGCATGGCTTTGATAGCCGCTCGGGAAAACACCGCCTTGTTGCAGCCGGGCGAAGCCTCCGGTGAAGGATTTGCGATATTCTCCGAACAGATCGGCCGAAAATTGGTCGACCGAGATGACGACGATCAATTTGGGCGGTGTGGCTGCAGCGGCCGGGGCAGGGGGTGCCTCCTTGGCCACGACTGGTGCGCTAAGCAGCGCTATCGACAGGGCAAGACTTGATACGAACCGTTTCATGATAATCTCCGCTATCGACAGCTTGACCGCGCGCGCCGCTATGGCGTTGGTAGGCGCGGGCTTCAAGGATGGTCGATGCGCTGGTTTCATTACGCGATGGTGACGGTGGTGGCGGTGTTGGGGATGAGCGCGGCGCAGGCCGAGCCTGCCGCCCCCGATGCCGGCGTGGTGGGTCGGCATCTCACAATGACGCTGGTGGCCGAGACCGAGCATCCGGCTGCTGGGTCGAGCGTAACGCTCGCTTTGGCCACGGTCCCGCAACCAGGGTGGCACGGCTATTGGGAAAATCCCGGCGACGCAGGCTTTCCCGCCAAATTTGAGTGGACGTTGCCCAAGGGTGTGACCGTCAGCGACCCAAGCTATCCCGTGCCCGGACGGCTCGTGGTCGCCGATTTGATGAACTATGTGTTCGACAAACCCTATGCACCGCTGGTCACGCTGAGCGTGCCCGCCGGACTGGCGCAGGGGACGGCCCTGCCGGTCAAGCTGCACGTTAATTATCTGGTGTGCTCGGCCACGGTCTGCGTCCCCGAGACGGCGGATTTGGCAATCACCCTGACGGTGGGCGACGGGGTGATCTCCGCGCAAGCGCAGGCGCAGTTCGATGCGTGGCACCGCGCCGTCCCGCGGCCGCTCGATGCGAAGAGTGTTTTTCAGATTGCCGGGGGCAGCATACGCATCGCCATCCCATATCCGGCGGGAGCGGCTGTCGCGAAGGACGCCTATTTTTACCCGATTACACCGGGGATGATCGACTATGCCAAACCGCAGAGCGTGGTGCGCGACGGGGACCGGCTGGTGGTGGAAACCAAGGCGACCGCCGCAGCGGGTGCCACATCGCTGAAGGGCGTGTTGCAGATCGGTGCGCAACAGGGGCTGTTGGTCACGGCAGCGGCGGGCAGCGTTGCGTCGGTTGCCTCCACCGCCTCCGCCCCGGCGAATAACGTGTGGTTGGCGACAGCGATTGCCTTTGCCGGGGCAATGTTGGGCGGCTTGATCCTCAACATCATGCCGTGCGTCTTTCCGATCCTGAGCCTAAAGGCGCTGAGCCTGGCGCGGGGGCATCTCGACGAGCGCGCGGCACGGCATGAGGCCTTGGCCTATACCGGCGGCGTGGTTGCGGTCTGCGTTGGTTTGGGCGCGGCGATCCTGGCCTTGCGCGCAGGCGGTACCGCGGTGGGCTGGGCGTTCCAGTTGCAGGATCCGCGCGCGATCGTGCTGCTGTTGCTGCTGACCGTGGCGTTGTCGCTCAATTTGGGCGGTTTGTTCGAAATTCCCACGCCAGCGTTCGTCAACCGCAGCGGTGGGGCAGGCGGTGCCTTCGCCACTGGCGCGCTGGCTGCCTTCATTGCGACGCCGTGCACCGGTCCCTTCATGGGCGCAGCATTGGGTGCGGCGCTGGTTCTGCCATGGCCGGCCGCTTTGGCGGTGTTCGCCGGGCTTGGGCTCGGGCTTGCCTTGCCGTTCCTCGCGCTTGGCTTTGTGCCGGCGCTGCGCAAGCGCTTGCCCAAGCCGGGGATGTGGATGGAGACCTTCCGGCGTATTCTGTCGGTGCCGATGTGGCTCACCGCCATCGCGCTGGCCTGGGTCTTGGGCAAAGAGGCGGGGGTCGATGCCCTTGCGCTGGGGCTTGTCGTGACGCTTGCCCTCGCGATCGTGTTGTGGGTGGCGGGGCAGCGCCAGCGCGCGGGGCTGGGCTTTGGTGTCGTGATGACACTGCTCCTGCTTGGCGTCGCTATCGTGGGGGCCTGGTCGGTCAGCGGACGCCATCCGGACCGGGCCGCCAATACTGCGGCGCAGCCGGGGGGTGCCGAGCCGTTTAGCGAGGCCCGACTGGACGGTTTGCGCAAGGCCGGGCGGCCTGTTTTCGTTTATTTCACCGCCGACTGGTGCCTCACGTGCAAGGTCAATGAGAAAGCGGCAATCGAAACCGACGCTACCCGCGCCGCTTTCGCCGCGCACAATGTCGCGGTGCTCATTGGTGATTGGACCAACGGCGATCCGGTGATGGGGCGCTTTATCGAAGCCCACAACCGGGCGGGCGTGCCGTTATACCTTTATTACAGGCCGGGAATCGACCAGCCGATGGTGCTTCCGCAAGTTTTGTCTCCTGCTCTGCTTGCAAGTCTACCAGCAAAGTAGTGCGGCATAAGCCGCAGCAAACATGGTCGTTTTTTGCCTATCATTCAGAACTTCGATTTGCATTACTATACCGTATTTATCGGTTTGTAGATGTAGGTTAGCAAGTGTCCGGCCCAGTTAACTCTTTTTTAACCTTTACCGAGCATTTTCACCGAACCTTAACGTTCGTTAATGCGGACGAACGCCGCTTAGGGTTCGTGGTATGACCGAAGGCCTGACATCGATTCATGATGCTGCGCCGCTGGCGCGAGAGGTGCTGAGTGCGCTGACCGACCGGTGGCCGGATTCCGCGATGCTGCTGCCGGGTGCGCTGCCCTTTTTAGCGGGCAGCGCGACGGATCGCGATTTCGTGCATACGATCCAGTATCTAAACGACCACGGCTTTATCTCTTACGATGCCATGGTGCTCGGTGCAGATCCCGAGCCGCGCGTGATCGGGGCGTTGATTACGCGGCGGGGGCAACACTTGCTGGGTCTAATCGACAAGGTCAGCTGTTAGGGGGCCGCCAACGCCTTCTAAAAGTGCCGCGGCAATACGAGACAGTCGCAGCATCATGTCTAGCTCCATCTGCCCGATCTTGCGGTGGGCGGCATCGTAGACGCCAAGATGGCCAATATTATCCCCCGCAGCGGTGCGTAACGGGAAGCCGCAGTAGAACAGAAGCCCCACCCGCTCGGCGTCAACCGGATCAAGCCACTGCAGCGGTGTATCATTCATCGAAAAGGATTGATCGCTATCGCCACGCGCGGCGTAGGCAAGGACGTGCTTATCTTCGCTTGCGTCGGTAATCATCGCCAAGCTGCAGTCAAGGAGCGACACCGCCATGTATACGATGTCATCAAGTCTGCTGTCGCGGGAAGAGCGCACGGTTTTAATGGCGGTATAATCCACAATATTGCACGGGTTGCAGGTTCCGTTGTGTTCATGGAGCAACATGAATTCTGACACCGTTATCGTAAACGCCAAAGATCAGGCTCACCGCGCCATGTCGTTGGCAAGCGATTACCACGAAAAACCGCATTTGGCATTAGCGCCATTATACTCAATTTGAACGAACGTGCGGTGGCTCGAAACCGATCGGTATTACTTGCGCTTTGCCCCCTTGTGCGGCGCAGCAATCCGTCGCAGCATGGAACCTGCGGCGTTTTGGGGGCTTTACCGATAGATGGGAATGCGGTCGGCGTTTGACGAAATTATGGGGCAGGCTGGGTCAACCACGCCCCGTGCAGAATTGGCCGCGCTTGGAAATTGGATCGCGACGACGCCCGACGCGGAATTGCGCAGGCGGCAACAGTCCGCCGAGGCAACCTTTCGACAACTGGGTATTACCTTTGCCGTCTATGGCGATAGCGATGCCAGCGAACGCATCATCCCGTTCGACATCGTGCCGCGGATCTTTCTGGCCAGCGAATGGGCGCGACTTTCGGAAGGGTTGGTACAACGCGTCGAGGCGATCAACGCGTTCCTGCACGACATTTATGGCGAACGGCGGATCCTGAGCGATGGGGTGTTGCCGCCCGATCTGATCTTCGGCAATCCGCAATTTCGGCCGGAAATCGCGGGTATTCGCCCGCCGCACGATGTGTGGGCGCATATTTGCGGCATTGATCTGGTGCGCACGGGCCCGGATGATTTCTTCGTACTCGAAGACAATGCCCGCACGCCGTCGGGCGTCAGTTACATGCTCGAAAATCGGGAAGCGATGCTGCGCTTATGCCCCGAATTGTTCCGCGATTTTCGCGTGGCTGCCGTCGATTCCTATCCGGATCGCCTGCTCGAGACGATGAAGTCGGTAGCACCACAAGGCGTCGCCGCGCCGGTCTGTGTAGTGCTGACCCCCGGCCATTATAACTCGGCTTATTACGAACACAGTTTCCTCGCGGATTCGATGGGCGTTGAACTGGTCGAAGCGGCCGATCTGGTCGTCGATGACGATATCGTGTGGATGCGGACGATTGCGGGGCGCGTGAAGGTCGATGTCATCTATCGCCGCATCGACGACGACTATCTCGACCCTTTGGTGTTCCGGCCCGATTCGATGCTGGGGGTACCTGGGCTGATCGCGGCCTATGCGGCGGGCAACGTCGCGATCTTGAACGCGCCGGGCAATGGCATTGCCGATGACAAGGCGATCTATTCCTACATGCCCGAGATCGTGAAATTCTATTCGGGAGGAGAGCCAAAGCTCCCCAATGTCGAAACGTGGCGATGTCGCGAACCGCAAGCGCTCAAATACGTGCTCGATAACCTCGCCGATGTCGTGGTGAAGCTGGTCGATGGCTCGGGCGGCTATGGCATGCTCGTCGGGCCGACCGCGACCAAGGCCGAGATCGAGGCGTTTCGCGCCGCGCTGATCGCCGAACCGCACCGGTATATCGCGCAGCCGACGCTGGCGCTGTCGACCGTACCGACGATGACCGACGCCGGCCTTGCGCCGCGCCATGTCGATTTCCGGCCGTTCGTATTGACCGGATCGAAGGGCGTTCAGGTGGTGCCGGGCGGGCTGACGCGCGTTGCGCTGAAGGAAGGATCGCTGGTGGTCAATTCCTCGCAGGGCGGAGGGACGAAAGACAGTTTCGTGTTGATGGATGACGGCGCGCAACCTGTGGAAGCGCAAACGCAATCGCAATCGCAGGAACAGACCGCATGAGCCGGGCGCGGACGCCCTCGGCGGCGGCAGCGAAGGCGGGTGGCCAATGCTGAGCCGCACCGCATCCTCGCTGTATTGGCTCGGCCGCTATGTCGAGCGGACCGATTTCATCGCGCGACTGGTCGAGGCGACGGTTCGTCTGGACGTTTTGTCGCCGCGTCCGGCGGGAGAGGCTGCCTGGGCCTCCGCGCTGGCGGTGACCGAAACGGACACTGCCTTCGCCGAAACGGGGCGGTCGATTACGCAAGCGCATGTCGCCCGTTTCCTGACGCTCGATACGAGCCACCCGGGATCGATGGTGCGATCGATCGACATGGCGCGCAACAATGCGCGGGCGGTCCGCACCGCCCTCACCAAGGAAGCCTGGACCGGGATCAACCGGGCTTGGTTGATCTTCGATCATCGCACCAGCCCGGGTGCGCAGGGGGCGATGGCGACGCTCAATTTGGTCGAGGCGGTCAAGGCGGAAACGCGTGGGTTTGAAGGCGCGGTGCATCGCATGCTGCGCAACCAGACCACGTGGTTCATCCGCCTTGGCCAGGCGATCGAGCGCGCCGACAACACCGCACGCTTGCTCGACGTGAAATACCACATCCTGCTGCCCGAGGGCGAACGCGTCGGCGGCGTGGTCGATCGCGACCAATGGACCACGATTCTGCAAACGGTATCGGCGGTCACGGCGTATCGCTGGTTGTATTCCGAGGGCCTGCGCCCCGCCAACGTCATCGATTTGTTGATCGCACGGACCGAGCTGCCGCGCAGCCTCGCGGCGTCGGTCGAAGAAGCGGTCGAAATCCTCAATCTGCTGGCCAAGCGCACTGGCCTCCACGGCGAGGCTGATCGCATGGCGCGGGCGCGGCAGCAGCGCTTGCAGCGGCTGCGCTCGGGCGACGTGATCGCGCAGGGGCTGCATCAGTTCCTGCAAGGCTTTATCGCCGAAAACGATCAATTGCACATGGCGGTTGGCCGCCAGTTCAAGTTCACCTGATGCGGCTGTCGGTGGACCATCGCACGACCTATCGTTTTTCCAGCCCGCAGGCGCGGCTGACGCAGCTGCTCCGCCTCATCCCCGATGGCACGCACGATCAATCGGTGGCGAGCTGGAACCTGCACGTCGATTGCGATGCGCGCTTGCGGCATGGTCGCGATGGCTTCGGCAATCGCACGACGATGCTCTATGTCGAAGGGCCGATCGAAAGCATCGAGATCGCCGTGTCGGGCGAGGTGCTGACCCACTCCTCCAACGGCGTTGTTCATGGCGCGCATGAGCCGTTACCGCCTGCGGTGTTCCTGCGCGCTACCCCGCTGACGACCCCCGATGCCGATATTGCGGCGTTTGCGTCGGCAATCCCGGAGGGCGATCCGATCACCCGGCTTCACGCCCTCAACTTGGCGGTCCATCGCCGCTTCGCGCTCGATCGCGGGCGCGCGGTGGCCGGTCGGAGTGCGATCGCCGCCTTTTCGCAAGGCGCGGCCAGCCCCCGCGATATGGCGCAGGTCTTCATTACAGCGGCGCGCGTTCTCGATGTGCCGGCGCGCTACGTCTCGGGCTATAGCCCGGTGTGCGCAGTGGGGGCGGGGCGTCCGGCTCCCCATGGCTGGGCTGAGGCGTATGTCGCGGGATTGGGCTGGGTCGCGTTCGACCCCTGTACCGGTCTCAGCGCGGACGAAGCCTATGCGCGGGTGGCGGTGGCGCTCGATTCTGCCGGAGCGGCTCCCGTCGCCGGTTCGCGGCTGGGCGAGGGCGAGGAGATGCTAGACGTCGATCTGCACGTCGATCGCAGCGGCCAGTAGGATCGAGTCGGCGGCCGCCAGGATCAGCGCGCGCCAGCGAGTTGCTCTGCCCCCGCATACCGTTCGGCCGGTGGAGTGTAGTCGGCATCTTCATCGATCAGCAGCGACCATCCCGTCGGGCCCAGCGCTTCGATCGGGCGATAGCGGACTTTGTACGCCATGCGCTGCGAGCCCTTAACCCAATAGCCAAGATAGACATAGGGCAAGCCAGCCGCGCGGGCGCGCAGAATGTGATCCATGATGATGATGGTGCCGAGCCCCGGGCGTTCGCCATGGTCGGGATCGAAAAAGCTGTAGATCATCGAAAGCCCGTCGGCTTGCTGGTCGGTCAGGCACGCCCCGATCAGCTTGCCGCGTTCGCCATGCAGCGACGGCTCGCGATATTCGACGATGAAGCTGTTGACCGGCGAATGCTCGACCATATCGGCATAATCGCCCTCGTCCATATCCGCCATGCCGCCACCGGGATGGCGTGCGGCGAGATAGCGGCGGAGCAACTGAAACTGTTCGTCAGTGGCCCAGGGACGGCAGGCCGCGACTTCGAGATCGGCGTTTCGGCGCAGATGCTTGCGCTGTGTTGCGTTGGGGACGAAACCCGCCGCCACCACTCGAACCGATACGCACGCGGAACAGCCTGCGCAGCTTGGCCGATAGGCGACCGACTGACTGCGGCGAAAACCGATCCGGCTGAGCGCATCGTTCAAGTCGCTCGCCTGTTCGCCGCGCAGTTCCGTAAACACCTTCCGTTCCTGCCGGTCGGGCAGATACGGGCACGGCGAAGGGCTGGTGACGAAAAATCTTGGAAAGCGAAATGGCGCTGTCACCGCGTATCGTTCCTTGAACCATGGAGCGCGCCGTCGCTGTGGCGGCTCGTGACCCCGTTATGAATCGGATGGAACGTGATGAAAAGCGGCTTTACCAACATTGGTGGTTAACGCGACGCCGAAAACGACGGACCGTTCGCGATCCGCCTATAATGCAGCGTTGCGGTCCATTGCGGAAGGCCGGGGCGTGCGGTTGGTCGCACGCCCGATTCCATTCGTCACGCCAGTTCGACGGTGCTCACTTCATAGCCGCCGACGCGGAGCGCCGCGATCAGCCGGTCGAGATGCGCACGGTCACGGGTTTCGCACTCGACATCGGTGATCAGACCCTTGGCGGGCAGCGTGGTGAACACGCGCTGGTGGTAGATTTCGATGATGTTGACGCGCTCGGCATCGAAAATGCGGGCGACGTTGAACAGCGCACCGGGCTGGTCCTGCAGGCGGATGCGCAACCGCGCCAGGCGGCCCGACCGCGCCAGATCGCGCAGCAGCACATTTGCCAGCAAGCGCGTGTCGATATTGCCGCCGCACAGAACGACGCCGACAGTCTTGCCCGCGAACCGCTCGGGATGCTGCAGCAAGGCGGCAAGGCCGGCAGCCCCGGCACCTTCGACCACGGTCTTTTCGATTTGCAGGAGCAGGCTGACCGCCTGTTCGAGACTCCGCTCGCTGACCAACACGATGTCATCAACCAAAGCGCCGACCATGCGCGACGTGATCGCGCCCGGTTCCTTGACGGCAATGCCTTCGGCGAGCGTGTCGCCCGCGCACGGCATGTCGGTGCCGTTGATACGGTTGTACATGGACGGAAACAATTCGGCCTCGACGCCGATGACTTCGATCGGATGCTCGGCCGCCGCCGCCACGACCGCCATGCCCGAGATAAGCCCGCCGCCGCCGATCGGGGTGAGGAAGGTATCGATGCCGGGCACATCCTTCAGCATTTCGATCGCGACGGTGCCTTGGCCTGCGATGACGCGCGCATCGTCAAACGGGTGGACGAAGGTGAGCCCGCGCTCCACCTCCAATTCGCGCGCATGGGCATAAGCGGCGTCGAAGGTGTCGCCGAACAGCACGACAGTGGCACCGTGCCCTTCGGTCTGCGTCACCTTCACCGTCGGCGTGTTGGTTGGCATCACGATGGTGGCGGGAATGCCGAGCCGGTTGGCATGATAGGCCAGGCCCTGCGCGTGATTGCCGGCCGACGCGGCGATCACGCCGCTGGTTCCCGCAGGCAATTGCAGCAGCGTGTTGAGAGCGCCGCGCTCCTTATAGGCGGCGGTGAACTGGAGATTCTCGAACTTCAGATACACCGTCGCGCCGGTCAGCTCCGACAAGGTCTTGCTGATGAAGGTCGGGGTGCGCACGATCTGGTCGGCAATGCGCGCATGGGCAGCCTGGACATCGGCCAGAGTGACGGGGAGGGTTTCGGGCGCGGGGCGGGTGTGCGTGGCCATTCTATCTTCCGTTTTCCCTGGACGCATCCAAGGGCTGATCTGCTTGGCTCCGCGTCACGCGAATGACGGAGCCGCGATGAGCGCGGCATGAACGGAGTTGGCAGCGCGCCTAGACCATCTGGCGCGGCGAAGGAACATTGCTTATCGCCGTGTCCATGCAAAGCTCATCCTTCGCCCGCCGTGCAGCGCTCCTTATCGCCGCACTTTCGCTGCCGACGACGGCGTTTGCCGACGCATTGGTCGACAATGTCAACGGCATGACGCTCGACCAAAATGGCAAGGTCGTGCGCTTTACCGGCGTTTTGATTTCGCCCGATGGCAAGGTGGTGAAGCTGCTCGCCGAGGATGAGAAGCGCCCGGTCAAGCTGGACTGGCGCGCCGACGAACATGGGAAGGTCCTGCTGCCCGGTTTCATCGACGCGCACGGCCATGTGATGGAGCTGGGCTTCCGCGCGCTCGAGCTGGACCTGTCGGCGACCAAGTCGCTTGAGGAGGCAAAGGCGCGGATTGCAGCCTATGCTGCGGCCAATCCCGACAAAAAATGGATCATTGGCGGCGGGTGGAATCAGGAGGTGTGGGGTCTCGGTCGCTTCCCGACTGCGGCCGATCTGGATGCCGTGGTCAGCGATCGCCCGGTATGGCTGTCGCGCGCCGATGGTCATGCCAGTTGGGGCAATAGCGCGGCGCTGAAGGCGGCCGGCATTTCCGCGAAATCGGTGTCGCCCCCCGGCGGCCGCATCGAAAAGACTGGGCTGCAGCCCAATGGCGTGTTCGTCGATGCGGCGCAGACGCTGGTCGAAAAGGTCGTGCCGCAGCCGCTGCCCAAGGATCGCGATTTCGCCTTCCTGAAGGCGCAGGACATTTTGCTGAGCTATGGCATTACCGCGACCGCCGACATGGGGACCGGCATGGACGACTGGCTCGCCTATCGTCGTGTGGGCGATGCCGGCAATTTGCGTGTGCGCCTCATGAGCTACGCCATGGGCGTGGACACCGCCATCCGCATCGGCGGGGCAGGGCCGACGCCGTGGCTCTATGGCGACAAGCTGCGCATGGGCGGCGTGAAGCTCTATGCCGATGGCGCGCTCGGGTCGCGCGGGGCATGGCTGAAAAAACCGTATAGCGATGCCCCCGGCCAATCGGGCGCTGGCTTCCTCTCGGACGACGTGCTGCGCAATTACATGAGTCGCGCCGCGCTCGACCATTATCAGGTCGCGGTCCACGCCATTGGCGATCGCGCCAATGCCGAAGTGCTCGATGCGATCGACGACATGGTCGACACTTATAAGGGCGATCGGCGCTGGCGGATCGAACATGCGCAAATCGTCGACCCAGCCGATCTGCCGCGTTTCGGCAAGAACGGCATCGTCGCCTCGATGCAGCCGACGCACCAGACCAGTGATCGCACTATGGCGGAGGCGCGGCTCGGGCCGGATCGGTTGAGCGGTGCCTATGCCTGGGGCTCGATGCTCAAAAATGGCGCGACGCTGGCGTTCGGGTCGGACTATCCGGTCGAGAAGCCCGATCCGTTTGCGGGCTGGGCGGCGGCGTTCACGCGCCAGGATGCCGATGGGCAACCCTATGGCGGCTGGCGGCCGGAAGAGCGCGTGACGCGCGAGCAGGCGTGGTGGGCGTTTACCGGCGCGGCGGCCTATGCCGGCTTCGCCGAGGACAAGTTCGGGCGGCTGGGCGTCGGGCAGGGGGCCGATTTCATCATCGTCGACCGTGACCCGCTACTCGCCTCGCCGAGCGAACTCCGCGCGACCCGGGTCGAACAGACCTGGGTTGGTGGGCGCAAGGTCTGGGTGCGGCCGTAACGCAGCGCGACTTGCCTGACGCGCCGTCCCCGTCACCGCCACCGTCATGCCGGGCCTGTCCCGGCATCCACCGCGCCGCGCTCTCGCTGGCGATCGTAGCGGACAACGGTGGACCCCGGCACAAGGCCGGGGTGACGGGTGGGGCATAGGGTACGAAGCCGACCGGCCAGGGCGAGCGTGCACACCGTTTCCCGCGTGCCAGCATCGCGCCCGAACAGGATCGGCCGCAGGCGAGTCGGGCGCGGAAGTCCACAAAGTCCACCCTACGTCCCCACTCTTTTGCGCCCCGCGCAAGGGTTCGACAGGTACGGCGGCGCTGTGGCGCGGGCAACGGACGGTGCGTGGCATGCAGCGAGCGTGACACAATGCGGGGGTGTAGGACAGGCTGGGTTGCCCGGGGGGGGACGAGTGTGGCTTCTGCTCTGGAACGGCTCGGTTTGGTGGCAAACTGCCGTCAGGCTACGAGTATGTCGTCTAACTCGACGGACGTCGCAGCGTCCATAATCGCTACAGTAAACCGAAGCTCCAAATCTGATCGTCCGCCCTCGCTTTGGCTCCAAAGCGGCGCACGAACCGACCACACTTCTTGTCCAGCCTCAGCGTTGACCGCCACAACATCCCAATCAACGAATGGTGGGGCAGAGAAGGTTCGACCATAATTGGACACGGCAAGCGAGATGTCGGTTGCCGAACAGCGCGACATATCGGCCTGAGCAACTGCGCTTAGATAGTCACCCGAAGAGACGGAAATGATGATCTGGCGGATCGTAGTTTCGGCGTCCACGGTTAGCATGGCGGACATATTGCAGCGTCAGCGTGCTCTTCGTCAACGTCCGCTTGTGGCCGATGCCGCACAAAAGAAAGGCCGCGACATCCCCCCAGATGGCGCGGCCCGGATCCGCCGGAGCGGAAGGCTGTTTGGTTTGATGGAGTGGAGCGATCAGGCGACTTCGGCGGAGGCCATCATCTCTTCGGGCTCGCGCAGGACGTAACCACGACCCCACACCGTCTCGATGTAATTTTCGCCGTCGCAGGCCATCGACAGCTTCTTGCGCAGCTTGCAGATGAACACGTCGATAATCTTGAGTTCGGGCTCGTCCATGCCGCCATACAGGTGGTTCAGGAACATTTCCTTGGTCAGCGTGGTGCCCTTGCGCAGCGACAGCAGCTCGAGCATCGCATATTCCTTGCCGGTCAGATGCACGCGCGCGCCATCGACTTCGACCGTCTTGGCATCCAGATTGACCGCGAGCTTGCCCGTACGGATGACCGATTGGCTGTGGCCCTTCGAGCGGCGGACGACGGCGTGGATACGCGCGGTCAGTTCTTCGCGGTGGAACGGCTTGGTAACATAGTCGTCGGCACCGAAGCCGAAGCTGCGAACCTTCGAGTCCATTTCGTTGATGCCCGATAGGATCAGCACGGGCGTCTGCACGCGCGCAACACGCAACCGCTTCAGCACGTCATAGCCGTGCATGTCGGGCAAGTTGAGATCGAGCAGAATGATGTCGTAATCATACAGCTTACCGAGATCGAGGCCTTCTTCGCCAAGATCGGTTTTGTAGACGTTGAACCCTTCGGTGGTCAGCATGAGCTCGATCGCCATGGCGGTCGTCGGCTCGTCCTCGATCAGCAATACGCGCATCTGGGCGTTCCCCGTTTCTCGTCAGGCGTTCCGGGCCCCCTGCGGTCCGACTTGCCTCACACTCCATTAACCTCATCAGTGATGAAGGCAAAAGGTTAATTTCACATTAAGCGGCCTGAATCCACGAGTCGCGGGGGATCACTTAGGTGTTTTTACGGAACACAGCGTTCTCAGGTGCTCGCTCAGATAGGCAATCAGCACCTCGACCCGCGCCGGTCGCAGCGTGCCGGGCGGGGTCATCAGGTGCAAGGCACCGCCATAGGGTGTCCAATTTTCGAGGATGGTTTCCAGCCGGCCGGTGGCGAGGTCCTCGCCGATAATAAAGTCCGGCAGCATCGCGATGCCCAGGCCCTGTCGCAGCGCCGGGAGCATCGCCTCGCCGCTATTGGTCGCGAGTGGCCCTTGCAGGCGCACCGACACCTCGGTCCCATCCGGCCCGACGAAGCGCCACGGTGCGGTGATGTTGGTATACGCAAAGCACCGATGCTCGCCGAGCTGGCCCGGATGAGTCGGCCGACCGTAGCGCGCGAGATAGTCGGGTGACGCCACAAGATTGATGCGGATATCGGCGAGCTTGCGCGCGCGCAGCGAACTGTCGGGCAGCGAAGCGATGCGCAGCGCGATATCGAACCCTTCCGCGACGATATCGACCCGTGCATCGGACAGATGCAGATCGATCGCGATGCCGGGATGCAGCTTGAGAAAATCTGCGATGACGGGCGCAATCGCGATCAGGCCGAGCGACATGGGCGCGGCGACGCGCACCAGGCCGGTCGGCGCGGTCGCGGCGGCGTGGGCGGCCTCCTCGGCGGCGTTGGCTTCGGCGAGGATGCGCGCGGCATGCTCGGCCAGGGCTTTGCCATTTTCGGTGAGCGAGAGGCGGCGCGAGGTGCGGTGGAACAGCGATTGTCCCAGATGCGTCTCGAGCCGCGTCACCGCTTTCGAAACGGTGGCTTTGGAGACGCCGATCGCATCCGCCGCGCCGCTGAAGGAGCGATGCTCGACCACGCTGGCGAAAATCGCCCAGGCTTCGAGATCGGGCAGGCGCATGCAAGGATCCTCAAAAAGGGCAAGTCGGCACTTTTATATGGGGAAACGATAGGTTTCCAGCGTTTCCATTTACCGTGTGATCCAAGGCCTTATCTTGGTGGCAACAAGACTTCCTCCGCTGGAGAAACATCGTGATCGAGAAACGCACGTTTGAGAGCCTGGGCCATGCCGATCACGGTTGGCTCAACGCCCGCCATCATTTTTCCTTTGCCGATTATTATGACCCCGCCCGGATGGGATGGGGCGCGATCCGAGTGTGGAATGACGATGAGATTGCCGCGAACAGCGGTTTCCCGCCGCATCCGCACCGCGACATGGAAATCATCACCTATGTCCGCAAGGGCGCGATTACCCATCAGGATTCGATGGGAAATCAGGGTCGCACCGGGGCGGGCGACGTGCAGGTGATGAGTGCCGGCACCGGCGTGCGCCACGCCGAATATAATCTTGAGGCGGAGCCGACGACGCTCTTCCAGATCTGGATCGAGCCGACGCGGACGGGCGGGTCACCCAGTTGGGGTGCCAAGCCGTTCCCGAAGGACGATCGCTCGGGCAAGTTCGTGACGCTCGCCAGCGGCTTCCCGGAAGACGCCGAAGCTCTGCCGATCCGCGCCGATGCGCGGGTGCTGGCCGCGATGGTGCGGGCGGGCGAGAGCATCACGCATGACGTCCTGCCCGGACGCCACGCGTATCTGGTGCCTGCGACCGGATCGATCGAGATCAATGGCGAGACGTTCAAGGCGCGCGACGGTGCCGCGATGGATGGCGGCCAGACCGTGACGATTACCGCGCTGGAAGATGCGGAACTGGTGCTCGTCGATTCGGAATAATGCGATTTCCTACCCCAAGCCCCTCCTGCGGTTGGGAGGGGAGCAACCCAGAAGGACTGCACAATGACCAAGGTTCTCGTTCTTTATTATTCGTCCTACGGCCATATCGAGCAAATGGCAGACGCGGTCGCCGAAGGCGCACGCTCGGCCGGTGCCGAGGTCGACATCCGCCGCGTTCCGGAAACCGCCCCGCAGGCGGTCATCGAAGCGGCGCATTTCAAGACCGACACCGCGCATCCTGTGATCGAGGGACCCGACGCCCTTGCCGATTATGACGCGATCATCGTCGGCGCGCCGACGCGCTTCGGTCGGATGCCAAGCCAGATGGCATCGTTCTGGGATACCACCGGTGGCGTGTGGTTCCAGGGCAAGCTCGTCGGCAAGGTTGGCGGTGCGTTCACCTCGACCGCCAGCCAGCATGGCGGCCAGGAAACCACGCTGTTCTCGATCATCACCAACCTGCTGCATCATGGCATGACGATCGTTGGCCTCGATTACGGCTTCCAGGACCAGATGGGCGTCGACAAGCTGCGCGGCGGATCGCCTTATGGCGCGACGACGATCGCAGGCGGCGACGGCAGCCGCCAGCCGGAAGCGGAAGAACTGGCCGGTGCGCGCTATCAGGGCAAGCGGATTGCCGAAACGGCGGCCAAGCTCAGCGCCTGACGTCCTGGCTCCAGGGCGCTGCCATCGTTCCCAGGAGGGGCGGTGGCAGCGCCGTTGCTGTTTTGGTGACCAGCAACAGCGGTGGTGGCGGCGCGGTGGCGATCAGCCAGGCGTCGCTGTCGCCCGTAATACGCGGCTTGCCGGGATAGGTCGCGCGCGCACGGGCGAAGGTAAGCCGCGCGCGTGCCGCGCCCGCCACATTGACGTTCGTGCCGACCCAGCGCCAGTGCCACGGTTCCCACGTTACCCCCTGCGGGTTGCCGTTGGGAAAGGACAGTTCGAAGCCATAGTCCGGCGCATGGGCGAGCAGCCAGCGCCCGGCGTTGGTGGCCGCTATACAGGCATCGACGTCGCGGCAGTCGATGGCGGGGCGCACCGCGAAATCGATCGCATAACCGGTGGCATGTTCGCTGTAACCGGGCGGCCCGACGAACCGCGCGCGGGTGAACGGATCGGGGCAAATCCCCGGCCGGGCATTGCGGCAAAAGACAGCGCGCTGATGCGCGATCGCACGAAAGCACGACACGGCATGGAGCGTCCGGCCGACGCCCGGAGTCAGCGCTGCTGCCGTCAGCAATCGGGCCAGGTCCGGCGCGGCGTCGCGGTGGATGAAGCACGGTTGCCCAACCCCGAATCCCGCTGGCGCTTCGACCAGGTCGCTGCGCAACGCCTCGGCATAGGGCAGATGGCCGAGCATGCGCCCGTCGGGCATGGGTGGGGGAAGATCGCCTTGCGGCGCGGCGGCGGTAAGCGTGAGAACCAAGCCCATCGCCCCAAAAACGACTTGCGTTACTGATCTTCCGCGCCTGCTCACGGGCACAATCTCTGGCATGTCGGCGCTAGCGGTGGCAAGAGGCCGACATGCTCGCAAACCATGTTCTTTTTCTCGATGGCGAGGCACTCGTCATCGACAAGCCCGCCGGCCTCCCGGTCGACCGCCCGCGCGATGGCTCGCTCAGCCTCGAAAACCATCTCGACGGGCTTACCTTCGGGTTCAAGCGCTGGCCGGTGCCGGTGCATCGGCTCGACCGCGATACGTCAGGCTGCCTGTTGCTGTCGCGCAACCCCAAGGCGCACGCCAAGCTGCAACAGGCGTTTGAACAGGGGCTGGTGCGCAAGCGCTATCTCGCCGTGCTCGATGGCGTGGTTGAAGGCGAAAGCGGGTTGATCGACCTGGCCTTGGCCAAGGTCAGCACGATCGAGACGGGCTGGCGTATGGTCGGCGATCCGCTTGGGGCCAAGGGCAGCAAGCCCTCGCGCACCGCGTGGCGGGTGCTGGAGATTAAGGACGGGCGCAGCTTCGTCGAATTCCTTCCCGAAACCGGCCGGACGCACCAGATTCGCGTTCATGCCGCCGAAGCTCTGGGCGCTGCGGTTGTCGGTGACCCGATCTACGGCAAGGGCGAGGGGGCAACCTTGCTCCATGCCGCCGAATTGACCGTGCCGCGTGCCGGCAAGGAGCCGATCATCGCCAAAGCTCCCTTGCCGGAACGATTTGTGGCGGCTGGCTTCAGCGAGCAGTGAGCGCTCGCTGATCGGGTCGCGCGCGCCGGTTCAATAGGACGGGCGGCGGGGCCTGTCGGGCGAGGGCGTGGTGTTCTGAAGAATCGCGATGGCACTCGCGGCCTCGACTTCGGTCGCAAAATGCACATCGAGCCAGCATCCTGTGGCAAGCGCGAACAGGCCCCATCGATCGACAAGATCGGGTTCGGGCCGGCGTCGGGCGACGTATCGGATTGCGCTCTCCATACGCCCTCTAGACCGCATCCTGACGAAAATTTCAAATCTATGACAGTCGCCGATCGCGGGGCGCTCCTAAGGGGCGGCTTGAGGTTCGAGGGTCGGAAGAACGGCGAATGCCCCGCTGGTGTCCGAAACCCTCCAATTTGTCTCTTGTAATCCGCTGCCTGCTATATATCTGCACGTGCAGATAATGAAGGTGAAGCAATGGCGGTTTTCAGTGTCGAGGATTGCGCCGCGAGCCGGGCGCCGGGGCGCATGCTACGGCGGCTCGACAAGGTGATGTCGGCGTTCGTCGAATCCAAGCTCGGTGACCATGATCTGAGCTATCAGCAATGGATTGCGCTGCGGACGGTGACCGAAGGCATTGTCGGGAATCCCGGGCAGTTGGCGCGCGAACTGGGCATCACGACCGGCGCGGCGACGCGGCTGATCGATGTGCTCGAGACGCGCGGTTTGCTCGAGCGCGACCGTGGCGACGCCGACCGCCGCGTTGTGCGGCTGGCGGTAACGCCTGCGGGCCGGGACATGGTGTTCGCGTTGCAGCCGCTCGTTGTTAATGCATGGAACGAGGTCGTCGCCGAGTATTCGCAGCAGGAAGCGGCGGAGATGGTCGCGGTGCTGGTCAAGCTGCTCGCCGCGGCGGAGCGCGTCGCGGGCGATTTGCCGCCGGTGGAGCGCGAAGCATGAAGCGCAGGGTCGGCGTGGCGTCGCTTGGCGCACTGTTGCTCGCGTCGTGCGCGGCGGTTCCCCACGATCCACCCCAGGTCGCGCAGGTGCAGCCTGCGGCGGTCGGTCTTTCGGCGCAAGGCGCGACGATTGCGCCCGATTGGTGGACCGTGTTTCATGATCCCCAACTCGATACGCTGGTGACGATGGGGCTCGCCGCCAATCCGACGCTCGACCGCGCGCTGGCGCGGGCGCGGATTGCTGAGGCGACGCTCGGCGTTCGTCGGAGCGACCAGTTGCCGCAAGTGACGGCCGACGGGCAGTCGCTCTACCAGCGCTTCCCCGAACGGTCGCTCTATCCGCCGCCTTATGCCGGCAACGCCTATCCGATCTCGTCGGTGCAGGCGAACCTGAGCTGGAATCTCGATCTTTTCGGCCGCCAGCGGGCACTGGTTACCGGTGCCCGCGCTGATGTCGCCGCCGCCGCCCTGGATGCCGCTGCCGCGCGGTTGATGGTGTCGACGTCGATCGCACAGGCCTATGTCGGGCTCGCGCGGGCGGAACAGCTGATCGGTGTCGCCGACAATTTCGTCGCAACGCGGCGCGAGGCGATGGGCTTCGTCACGTCCCGCATCCGCAACAAGCTCGCGAGTCAGTTCGAACTGCGGCAGGCGGAAACGCTGCTGGCCGAGGCCGAGCAGGCACGCACGCGGGCGGTCGCGCAGCGCGAATTGCTCGTCCACGCACTGGCGGCGCTGGTCGGGCGCGGTGCCGATTTCTATCCGCAGATCGCCAGCCCCAAGCTCGCCTTCGATACGCCACCGCTGGTGCCCGAGACGCTCCCGACCGATCTTCTCGGGCGGCGTCCGGACTTGCTCGCCGGGCAAGCGCGGATCGATTCCGCCGCAGCTGGGCGGCGGGTCGCGCGCGCGGATTTCCTGCCCAATGTCAGCATCCAGGCGCTGGCGGGTTTCGCGGCGCTGGGTCTTGGCAGTTTCTTCGATGCGGGCGCGCGGACTTATGGCGCGGGCCCGGCGATCCACGTGCCGATTTTCGAGGGCGGCAAGCTGAAGGCACAATATCGTGGTGCCACCGCAGCGCTCGACGAAGCGGTAGCCGCTTATGACGACGCCGTGCTCGGCGCGGTGCGCGATTCGGCCGACGCCCTGACGCATGTGCGCGCGTCCGACCAGGACACCGCCGAACAGCGGCGCGTTGTGGCCGGCCTGCGCGAGACGGTACGGCTCAACCAGGTCCGCGTCTCGACGGGCCTCGGGTCGCAGCTCGACACGATCGATGCAGGCTTCCGCTTGCTTGAGGCCGAGCAGGCCTTGGTTTCGCTCCAGTCGGACGCCTTTACGCACCGTATCCAGCTTATCGCCGCGCTTGGCGGCGGTTTCCAATCCTCCCCGCCGCCTGCAGCGGCCCATGCGGACATGCCTTCATGAACGATCAGACCCCCGCCGACTGGAAGCGCCAGGCGGAAACGGCCGAACGCGTCGATCCCGTCGTCAGCCCTGCGCCGATGGCCGCCGAACCTGCGCCAACCCCTGTCGATCCCGCGATCGCGCGCCGCGCACGCACGCGACGGATCGGCTTTACCGCGCTCGCGCTCGTCGTGCTGATCGGGCTGGTGCTGTATGCCATCCGCATCTTCACCGCACCGGCGACCGAGTCGACTGACGATGCCTATGTCGCGGGCAACGTCGTGGCGGTCACCGCGCGCGACGGCGGCACCGTGCTGGCGCTGCACGCCGACAATACGCAATCGGTCAAGCGCGGCCAGCCGTTGATCGACCTCGACCCAGCATCGACCGGCGTGCAGATGGACGCGGCTGAGGCGGCGCTTGGGCGCGCGGTTCGCGCGGTCCGGTCGACCTATGCGCAAGTCGATGAAGCCGGGGCGGAAATCGCCCAGGCGCAAGCCGATCTGTCGCGCGCGCAAAACGATTATGCCCGCCGCCAGGGCGCGGCGCGCGATGGTGCGATCTCGGGCGAGGAACTGTCGCACGCGTCCGACGCCGTGACCACCGCCCGCGCGGCGCTCGCTTTGGCCCAGGCCAAGAAAGCGCAAGCCGCGAGCACGGTTTCCGGCACCGACGTGTCCAGCAATCCGCAAGTGCTCGCCGCGATCGCCGATGTTCGCCGCGCCGCGATCGACGCCAGCCATATGAAGATCGTCGCGCCCGTCACCGGCATCGTCGCGCAGCGCACCGTCCAGCTTGGCCAGCGCGTTGCGGCGGGCACGCCGCTGATGGCGGTGGTGCCGCTCGACAGCGTGTGGGTGGACGCCAACTTCCGCGAGACGCAGCTCCAGCATTTGCGCGTGGGCCAGCCGGTGACGGTCACCGCCGATGTCTATGGCAAGGGCGTCGTTTTCCACGGCAAGGTGCTCGGGCTTGGCGCGGGCAGCGGCAACGCCTTCTCGCTGCTGCCGCCGCAAAATGCGTCGGGCAACTGGATCAAGATCGTGCAGCGCGTGCCGGTGCGCATTGCGCTCGACCCGGCTGAGCTGCGCGCGCATCCGCTGCGGATCGGCCTGTCGGTCAATGCCGTGGTCGCGACGAGCAACCTGTCGGGCCCGATGGTCGCGGGCAGCGCGGCCCCGGCCGGCGGCGTGCAGCAAAGCCTTGACGGCGGCCCCGAAGTCGACGCGCAAGTGCGCCGGATCATCGCGCAGAATCTGGGCCGCGACCGGTGAGCGCCTCTGCCGGGGCGGGGGCGGCTCCGCTCCGCGGCGGGGCGCTGGCGATCACCTCGATCGCGCTGGCGCTCGGCACCTTCATGCAAGTGCTCGACGGGACGATCGCCAACGTCTCGCTGCCGACGATCGCGGGCAATCTCGGCGTCTCGACCGATAACGGGACGTGGGTGATTACCTCGTTCGCGGTCGCCAACGGCGTCACCGTCCCGCTTACCGGCTGGCTGATGCAGCGCTTCGGCGTGGTCCGCACCTTTACCGCATCGGTCGTCTTGTTCACGATTGCCTCGCTCTTGTGCGGGCTGGCGTGGGATCTGTCTTCGCTGATCGGGTTTCGCATTCTGCAGGGCGCTGTGTCAGGGCCGATGATCCCGGGCAGCCAGGCGCTGCTGATCGCGATCTTCCCCGCCCATAAGCGCGGCACGGCACTGAGTATCTGGTCGATGACGACGCTCACCGCCCCGGTGCTCGGGCCGGTATTGGGCGGGTACATTTCGGACAATTATCACTGGGGCTGGATCTTCCTGATCAACGTTCCCGTCGGCATCGCCTGCGCGATGATCTCCTGGCGCTCGCTGTCGACGCGCGAGACACCGACGCGCAAACTGCCGATCGACACGGTCGGGCTGATCCTGCTCGCTTTCTGGGTGTTCAGCCTGCAGACGATGCTCGATCTCGGCAAGGATCGCGACTGGTTCAACAATCCGCTGATCGTCGTGCTCACGGTGTGCGCGCTGGTCGGGTTTGTTGCCTGGGTCATCTGGGAAATCACCGATGGGAACCCGGCGGTCGATCTCAGCCTGTTCCGGCGGCGCAACTTCGCGTTTGGAACGCTGGCGCTGTGCCTTGGCTATGCGCTGTTCTTCGCCAACAACCTGCTGCTGCCGCTGTGGCTGCAGGAGCAGCTGGGCTATACCGCGACCTGGGCCGGGTTTGTCGCCGCCCCGAGCGGGATCGTCGCGGTCGTCGCGACGCCGTTTATCGGGCGGCTCAAGATCGATACGCGCTGGCTCGCGACGATGGCGTTCCTGTCCTTCGCCGGATCATATTTCCTGCGTGCGCAATACACCCCCGATGCGAGCTTCTGGACGTTGATGTTTCCCTTGCTGTTGCAGGGGCTGGCGATGAGCATGTTCTTCGTGCCGTTGATCACGCTGTCGTTCGACGGGATCCCGGGCGAGCGCGTGCCCTCAGCGAGCGGGATTTCCAACTTTGCGCGCATCACCGCGGGCAGTTTCGCGGCGTCGATCATCACGACCTATTGGGATCGCCGCGAAGCGCTGCACCAGACCCGGCTGAGCGAGGTCGGCACTGACTATTCGCCAATCTACCGGCACACGACCGAGCAACTGCAAGCCGCCGGCATGACCCAGCAGCAGGCGGCTGGTGCGGTGATGCGCCAGATCGTCAATCAGTCGTATCTGCTTTCGTCGCTGGAATTGTTCTGGATCTGCGGTTGGATGGCGCTGGTGATGATCGGCGTGATCTGGATGACGCGGCGTCCGGCACCGAGCACGCATGTGGTGGCGGCGGATTGACCGCGCTGCGCGCCCGGTCGCTGGCGGTTCAAGGGTTGAAAATGGTGCCGGCTGCAGGAATCGAACCCGCGACATCCAGTTTACAAAACTGGCGCTCTACCAACTGAGCTAAGCCGGCACGTGCGACGCTAAATGCGTCAGGATATGCCGAAGGTCCAGCCCTCCGTGCGTGCGATTTGCGGTGTCAGCGCTTGTGGATGCCAAAATTCTTGGCGAAGCGCGTTGGTGCGCAGCCAGGCCGCGGTCAAAATCGCGTCGGTGGCGTGATCGGTATAGCGGGTGAGGGGGGTGTGCGCCGCGCTGCCAAGGGTGGCCAGCGCGGTGTCGAGCGCGGCCGGGTCGCGCAATTTGCTCAGGCCCTTGCGCACCCCAGCCGCGCGGGCGGCGATGGTGGTGTAGATTTCGACCACGCACGCGCCCGTCTGCGGTGCCGGATCGAACGGCCACACCGGCACGTCGGTCCCCAGATGGTGGAGCAGCCGCATGCCTGCGAAGCTCGCTTTGGCGACCTGCGCCGCGCCGATTGCATCGTAAACGGTCGAGGGCTTGCCGAAGCCGGCGGCATTGTGGTGCGCTTCGCAGCGGCGGAAGTGGAGGAAATCGGCCTTGGTCCCGTCGCGCGCGCCGAGATAGAAATGCGTGCCGCGCCGCGCTTCGAGGAACGCGGCGGCACCAAGATCGGCGTCGGGCGCATGCGCATCGACATAGGACCAGAAGGCGCGTGCCGTGGTTGGCGTGTCCTCGCCCGGTAGATACGCCCCGCGCAGCACATAAGGCGGCGCGAAACTGAAGTCGAAGCCGACCAGCAAGGGTGTGTCCGCCTGATCGCGTAACCAGTGCAGGATGTCGGCGCGCGACCAGACCCCGCGCGGTGGGGAGACGAGGGTAGGGGCGGCGGTGCCGGTTTCACACAGCGCCAGCGCGATGCCGGGGTGGCGCGCGCCTTTGGCCCCCGACCAGTCGATCGCGGCGAAGCGCGTGAAATGCGTCGGGCTCACGCTTTCTTGCGGGGCTTGGCGGCTTTGCGCGCGGCCGCCTGGTCGCGGGCGCGGGCGATCATGTCCTGCACCCGATCCGGATCGTCATTGTCATAGCGGACCAGCACCGCGGGCCAGCCTTCATAATGCGGCGTCTGCCAGAAGGTGGCCGGGTCGGTTTCGAGCAATACCTCCTTGGTATCGAGGTCGATCATCAATGCGAAGGAACCGGGTTCGCGCGAGCCCGAAAGGAACGCCCGCCCGTTCGAGGCGACCTTGATCGCCGGGCCGCCATAATGCGTCCCGGCCACGGTGTCGGGCAGCGTCAGCGCAAAGGCGGCGAGCGACTCCCAGTCCTTCATTCGTCCCCCTTCAGGCTGGCCCACCACGCCATGCGCTCGGCGATGCGCTTTTCCATGCCGCGCTCGGTCGGCACATAGAAGGTCTGCGGTGCCATTTCGGCCGGCCAGTAATTCGCGCCCGAAAAGCCCTCCGCCGTGTCATGATCATAGGCATAGCCCTTGCCATAGCCGATGTCCTTCATCAGCTTGGTCGGCGCGTTGAGGATGTTCTCGGGCGGCATCAGCGATCCCGTCTCGCGCGCCGATTTCCAGGCGGCCTTTTGTGCCTTGTAGGCAGCGTTCGATTTGGGCGCGGTGGCGAGATACAGGCACGCCTGCGCGATCGCCAGTTCGCCCTCGGGGCTGCCGAGGAAATCATAGGCATCTTTGGCGGCGAGGCACTGCGTCAGCGCATTGGAATCGGCAAGGCCAATGTCTTCCACCGCCATCCGCACCATGCGGCGCAGCAGATATAGCGGTTCCTCACCTGCGGTGAGCATGCGCGCCAGATAATAAAGCGCGGCTTGCGGGTCCGATCCGCGCACCGCTTTGTGCAGCGCGGAGATGAGGTTGTAATGCCCCTCGCGGTCCTTGTCGTACACCGCGACCCGGCGTTGCAGAAAGGCCGAGAGCCCCGCCGGGTCGAGCGGTTCGGGCAGGTGGACCGCGAACAGCGTCTCGGCCTGGTTGAGCAGGAAGCGCCCATCGCCATCGGCGCTGGCGATCATCGCGTCGCGCGCCGCTGATGTGAGCGGCAGCGGGCGTTCCTCCACCTGCTCGGCGCGGTCGAGTAATTTGCCGAGCGCGGCGTGGTCGAGCCGGTGCAGGATCAGCACTTGCGCGCGGCTGAGCACGGCGGCGTTCAATTCGAAGGACGGGTTCTCGGTGGTCGCGCCGACCAGCGTAACCGTGCCATCCTCGACATAGGGCAGGAAACCGTCCTGCTGCGCGCGGTTGAAGCGGTGGATTTCGTCCACGAACAGCAAGGTCCGCTTGCCCATGCGGGCATGGTCGCGCGCCTCGGCAAAGGCTTTCTTGAGGTCGGCGACGCCCGAGAACACCGCCGAAATCGCCATGAAGCGCAAGCCCACCGCATCGGCGAGCAACCGCGCGATCGTCGTCTTGCCGGTGCCGGGCGGCCCCCACAAGATCATCGACGACAGCCGCCCCGCCGCGACCATCCGCCCGATCGCGCCTTCGGGGCCGGTGATATGGTCTTGCCCGACCACCTCGGCGAGCGTCGTCGGGCGCAGCCGGTCGGCGAGCGGCGCGGTGGCGCTCGGCTGGTCGGCGGCGGGCGGATCGAAGGTCGCGAACAGATCGGGCATCATTTTCCTCGGGCGTGGCCGCCAAGATAGGGTTTCCCCAAAAAAATGCACGAACCCCTTGCGTCGATGCAATCAAGATATATCTTAGTGCCATCGTGTTATAGAAAGGAACGATATGTTTGTATTTGTAGAACGCGGCGGTCGCGGAGACCGTGGCTGCCATCCAGGCCGCAAAGGCATGGCGATGGGCGGGCGCTTTGGTGGCGGCTTTGGCGGCGGGTTCGGGCGTGGCCATGGTCATGGGCATGGCCGGGGCGACGGTGAGGGGCGTGGTGGCCCGCGCGGTCGGCGTATGTTCGACAGCGGCGAATTGCGGCTGGTGTTGCTCAAGCTGATCGCCGATGAGCCACGCCACGGCTATGACCTGATCCGCTCGATCGAGGAGTTGACCGGCGGTGCCTATGCGCCGAGCCCGGGGGTCGTCTATCCCACGCTCACGTTGCTCGACGACATGGACCTGATCGAGGCGCGGCAGGCCGAAGGGGCCAAGAAGCTGTTCGCGGTCACCGAAACCGGCACCGCGCATCTCGCCGAGAATGCGGAACAGGTCGAGGCGCTGTTCGCGCGTCTTGCCGAGGTCGGCGCAGAACGCGCACGGACCGACAGCGCCTCGGTGCGCCGCGCGATGGGCAATTTGCGCGAGGTTTTGATCCACAAGCTGCGCAGCGAAGACGTGGCGCAGGAAACCCTGCACGAAGTCGTCGCGCTGATCGACGAAGCCGCGCAGAAGATCGAGCGGCTGTAAGCATGACCCGGCTTCAGCTCCTCCGCCGTCGCCTCGCAAATGCCGCGGCTGCGGCAGGGGCTGAACCTCCCCTTCGGAGACGTGATATGACCCTGAGCACAACCGCACGCGTGCCGACCGCGCATGCGAGCAAGTACCTTCAGCAGACCTGCAAGCATTGGGAGCACAATCTGGCGGTGGTCTTCACCCCGGAGCACGGTACGATCGTGTTCCCAAAGGATGCGCGCGGGGCCAATTTCCCGGGCGATGCTACCGTCACCTTCGATGCCGAACCCGATGCTCTATTGGTTCGGATCGAGGCTAGCGCCGTCGAACAGCTCGAAGCGTTGCAAGGCGCGGTCGCGCGCCATGTCGATCGCTTCGCCTTTCGCGAGGCACCGCTCGCTTATGAGTGGCACTGAACGCGCGCGTCATGCGGCGCGGCGGGCGAGCACCTTCAAATAGGTGTCGAGCACCGTCTGGTTGATGCGTTCCCATTGATAGGTCGCGGCTTCGGCATGACCGGCGGCCCCGGCGGTGCTGCGAAAGCCATGGTCTTCGCAGAAGCGCTGCAGGGCGTCGGCATAGCCTTCGATGTCCGTCGGCGGCACGATCAACCCGGTCACGCCGTCGGCGATCAGGCCGACGGCGCCACTGGCGCGCGCGGCGACGACGGGTACGCCCGCAGCCATCGCCTCGAGCGTCACATTGCCGAAGGTCTCGGTCACGCTGGGATTGAAAAACACGTCCATCGACGCGACCGCCTTGCCGAGATCATCGCCGGTCAGATAGCCGGCGAACACCGCATCGGGCACTTCCTGCGCGAACCAGTCGCGTGCCGGGCCTTCGCCAATCACCAGCGTCTTGTGCTTGACGCCGCGCGCCTTGAGCGTGCGGAGGGCTGCGGCGAAGACGTCCAGCCCCTTTTCTTTGACCAGGCGCCCCAGAAAGCCGACCGCAACTTCGTCATCGCCGATGCCGAGGCCGCGCCGCCAGGCGAGGTCGCGCTGGGCGGGGTTGAAGCGATCGTGGTTCACCCCGCGCGACCAGCGCGTCACCGGGGTGGGCACTCCCCATTCGCGCAAAATCTCGCCCATCACCTGGCTGGGTGCGAGCACTTCATCGACGCGGCTGTAGAAGCGCTTTTGAATGCCGATCATCGGCGGCACCAGAAACCCCAGGCCGTAATAGCTCATATAGGTCTCGAACCGCGTATGGTACGAAGCGACCCGGGCGATGTTATGCTTTTCGGCATAATTGAGCGCCTTGTGCCCCAGGCGGTCCGGTGCCGAAACGTGGATCATGTTGGGCGCGAACGCATCGAGATCGCGCCGCACGCGATTGCCCATGCCGCGCGTCAGCTTGTATTCGCCGCGCAGCGGGATCTTGATCGATGGCGCGCTGACCAGGTCGCCAGTCGGCGGGAATGCTGGGGTGCGGCTCGTCGGTGCATAGATTCGCACCTTCACGCCGCGACTAAGCAGATAGCCGACCAAGAGGTTGAGGGTCTGGTTGGCACCATCACGGGTATAGTTATAATTGCCGCTGAACAGGGCTACGCGGAGATCGGACGCTTCCATCGTGCCGGGCCATAGCGAAGCTATCGCCGGATGACTATCTCTCGCGTCAAAGGAGTTTTTGCGCCGATGACCGACCTTTCCGCCTTTGCGATCACACAACGCTGGCCCGCCGCCCATCCGGACCGGCTGCAACTCTATTCGCTGCCCACGCCCAATGGTGTGAAAGTGTCGATCATGCTGGAAGAGACGGGGCTGCCGTACGAGCCGCATTTGGTCGATTTCGCCAAGGACGATCAGCACAGCCCCGCCTTCGAATCGCTCAACCCCAATGGCAAGATCCCCGCGATCCTCGATCCTGATGGACCCGGCGGCAAACCGCTCGCTTTGTTCGAATCAGGCGCGATCCTGCTCTATCTCGCCGAAAAGACCGGCAAGTTCCTGCCCAGCGATCCCGCCGCGCGCTGGCACGCGATCCAGTGGGTGATGTTCCAGATGGGCGGGGTCGGCCCGATGTTTGGCCAGGTCGGCTTTTTCGTGAAGTTCGCGGGCAAGGACTTTGAGGATAAGCGCCCGCGCGACCGTTATGTCGCCGAAGCCAAGCGCATCCTCGGCGTGATGGACGGCGTGCTCGCGGGCAAGAGCTGGTTCCTGGGCGAGGACTACACCATCGCCGATATCTCGATGCTCGGCTGGGTGAACGGTCTGGTCGGCTTTTACGGCGCGGGCGAGCTGGTCGGTTTCGACCAGTTCAAGCACGTAAAGGCATGGCTCGAACGCGGCCTCGCACGGCCAGCGGTGCAGCGCGGTCTGGCGATCCCGGCGCGGGGATAGTCAGGTCGGCGGCGCGTCCGAAAAGCCTTCATACCACACGGCAATTGCGTTGCTGTGGGCGAGCCACGGTGCGGGCGCGGTCTCCTGGACCGCGTCGCCGTGCTGGTGCCATCCGCCGAGCGAGCAGTGAATGATCGCCTTCACCCGCGCGATACCATGCTGGGCCATATCCAGCGCGGTCACGATGCCGATATGGCCATCATGCGTCCGGCCATCGGTGCCGGTATAATCGGGATAGACCAAAAAGCTGCCGACGACCGGTTCGGCCAAAGCATGAAAATACCCCGTTGGGGATAGGCCATCGGCGTGGATCGCGGTGGTCTCGAACCAGCCGCCGTTGATCTTCTTGTAGAGCGGGTGGTTGACGATGCGCGATTGCGGCGGAACCGATGGGAAGCGGATGCTCCAGTAGACAAAGCCACTGCAATCGAGCTTGCCATTGGGAGGAATTGTCGCGGCCGCAAAGGACGGCATCACCCCTGGGCTCTTATATTCGGTCTTCTTGCCAAGCCCGCTGCGTGCGCGTGTAATCGCCGTTGCTGAATCCATGGTGCTTCCCCCTGGTCCCCGCGCGGGTCGTGCTCGAAGGTCAGACCCCGCGACTCGCCCGCTAACAAGGCGGCGTCCCAATTGCGTGAAAAGTGCGTGCGCCGGGCGCGCGAACGTCACGGCTCCACTGAAATTTGTTCCCCTCTCGTTCCGATGTTGCTACATCGCAGCGCATGGCAAAACCCCAGAAGCGCTATGTCTGTCAGTCCTGTGGATCGGTGTCGCACCGCTGGCAGGGGCAATGCGCCGATTGCGGGGAATGGAACACGCTGGTCGAGGAAGCGCCTGCCACCGTCACGCCGTTCCAGGCCAAGCATAATCTGCAAGGTGGCGGGCGCGCGTTTCAGCTCGTCAGCCTCGATGCCGAGATCACGCTGCCCGACCGGCTCGCCACCGGCATTGCCGAGCTCGACCGCGCGCTCGGCGGCGGCTTCGTCGAAGGATCGGCGACGCTGATCGGCGGCGATCCCGGCATTGGCAAATCGACGCTGCTGCTGCAGGCGGCGGCGAAGATGGCGCTGGCCGGGCTGCCGGTGGCGTATGTCTCGGGTGAGGAAGCCGCCGATCAGGTGCGCTTGCGCGCGCGGCGGCTGGGCCTCGGCCATGCGCCGGTGATGCTGGCGGCGGCGTCCTCGACGCGCGATATTCTCACCACGCTCGGCCAGGCAACGCCCCCCGCCTTGCTGGTGATCGACTCGATTCAGACGATGCACAGCGATTTGATCGAAGGGGCGCCGGGCACCGTCAGCCAGGTGCGCGCGTCGGCGCAGGAACTGATCCGCTTCGCCAAGGAACGTGGCACCGCCGTGGTGCTGGTCGGCCATGTCACTAAGGATGGCAGCATCGCCGGCCCGCGCGTGCTCGAACATATGGTCGATACCGTGCTGAGCTTTGAAGGCGAGCGCAGCCACCAATATCGTATCCTGCGCGCGATCAAGAACCGCTTTGGCGGCACCGACGAGATCGGCGTGTTCGCGATGGTGGCGGAAGGGCTGGCCGAAGTCTCCAACCCCAGCGCCTTGTTCCTGACGCAGCGCGAGGAAGGCATGACCGGAACCACGGTGTTCCCAGCGCTGGAGGGCACGCGGCCGGTGTTGGTCGAAATTCAGGCGCTGGTCGTGCGCTTGGCGAGCGGCGCGACGCCGAGGCGCGCGGTGGTCGGTTGGGACAGCGGGCGTCTCGCCATGGTGCTGGCGGTGCTGGAGGCACGCTGCGGGCTCAGTTTCTCGTCAAGCGAAGTCTATCTCAACATTGCAGGCGGCTACCGCGTGCAGGATCCGGCCGCCGATCTTGCGGTGGCGGCAGCGCTGATCTCGGCGCTGTCGGAACGCCCGGTGCCAGCCGATGCGGTGGTGTTCGGCGAACTGGCCCTGTCCGGCGAAATCCGCCCGGTGGCACACGGCCCGCTGCGCTTGAAGGAGGCGGGCAAGCTTGGGTTCGAAAGGGCGCTGCTGCCTGCGGCGGTGACCGACGACAAGAGTGGGTTGAAGCTGAGCGGCTTCGGTACGCTGGCCAGCTTCGTGGAGCATATGCTGGGGCGGTGAGGGGCGTTGCACCCTCCCACAAACCTTCCACTCGTGGAGCGTGATGACTCTTGGTCCCATCGTCTCCCTGTCCGTAACTCCCTGTCCGTTCGTTTCGAGCGTAGTTGAGAAACCTGGCACAGCGCTTGCGGCTGTTTCTCGACTACGCTCGAAACGAACGGGTTAAGGGAAAGCACTCTCCAACCCCCACAAACCCCACCGCATCCCCGCACCCACTCGACTTCCACCGTCCCACCCTTGTAAGACGCGCGCCATGCATCTTACCGCCCTCGACATATTGGTTCTGCTCGCCGTTGGCGGGGCCGCCACGCTTGGCATCACGCGCGGCTTCGTTACCGAAGTGCTGTCGCTGTTTGCCTGGGTCGGAATCGTGTTTGCGATCAAGCTGTTCCATGTTCCGCTCACGCATGCGCTGACCGGGGTGGTCGGCACGACGACCGGGGCGGCGGTGCTGGCCTTCGCGATTCTGGCCGGGGGCACCTATTATGGCGGGCGCATGGTCGCGCGGGCGATCGGCGCCCGCACGCGCGATTCGGTGCTGGGGCCGGTCGATCGCGCGCTTGGCTTCGGCTTTGGCGCGCTCAAGGGCCTGATCCTCGCCAGCCTCGCTTTCCTACTGGTGGTGCTGATGACCGATACCGTCAGCGGCGGCCCGGCGCATCGCCCGGAATGGCTGACCTCGGCCAAGGTCTATCCCTTGCTCAACAGCACCAGCGCCAGCATCGCCGATTTCGTCGATCGCCGCCGCAAGGGTGAACCCGTGTTCGGGCATGGCGCGAACGTCGCCGAGGCGGACCATACGGCCGAGTAAGCGCTTTTCCCCGCCCGTCGTCGAACGGGAACGAGGAGAACATACCTTCGGCGGGGTGACGAATCCCCCGGCATGCCCTACATCCGCTGCATGAACGCGCCGCTCTACAATACCGAAATCCTGCGGCTCGCCGCCACCATTCCGCATCATCACCGCTTGCCCGATCCGATGGCCACCTCGGAAAAACGCTCGCCGATCTGCGGCAGCCGCGTGACGGTCGATATCAATGTCGACGCCGAGGGGCGCGTGTCCGACCTCGGCCTGCTGGTGCGCGCCTGTGCGCTCGGTCAAGCCTCGTCGTCGCTGATGGGCGCGGCGGTCATCGGCAAGTCCGCGGCGGAGATTGCGGCGGCGCGCGATGCGTTGGCCGCGTGGCTGGCGGGGCAGGGGCCTTTGCCCGATTGGCCGGGCTTCGAACTGTTCACGCCCGCGCTGCCGCACAGCGCACGCCACGCCTCGATCCGGCTCGCTTTTGAGGCGGCTGCCGAAGCGAGCGCCGCTGCCGCCGCAAAGGCCCCCGCATGAGCCAGTCGCTGCTGCTCGATGGCGTCATCCTCGGCGGCTTTGCGCTCGTTTTCGTCCTGATCTTCCGCCGTTTCGGCCTGGGGGCGACGCTCGGCTATCTCGTCGCGGGCGCGGTCGTCGGGCCGCAAGTGCTGCATCTGGTCGGCAATGCCGAATCCAAGATCGGCGTCGCCGAACTCGGCATCACGCTGCTGCTGTTCATCGTCGGGCTGGAGCTCAATCCGTCGCGGTTATGGGCGCTCAAGAAGGAGATCTTCGGGCTCGGGCTGTTGCAGGTGGTGTTGTGCGGGCTGGCGGTCACCGGCCTTGTCGCAGCGGTGCATTTCTCCTGGTCGGCGGCTTTGGTGCTCGGCCTTCCGCTGGCGCTGTCCTCGACCGCGCAGGTGCTGCCGATGCTGCAATCGGCCGGTCGCTTGCGCACGCCCTTTGGCGAACGGGCCTTTTCGATCCTGTTGTTCCAGGATCTGTCGATCGTGCCCTTGATCACGCTGGTGACGGTGTTGTCGCGCAATCCTGCGGATGCGCATGGACCGCCGGGCTGGCAATTGTTCCTGTCGACGGTGCTGGCGGTGGCCGGGTTGGTGCTGGCCGGGCGCTTCCTGCTGCGCCCGCTCTTCCGCATCATCGGCAATTTGGGGGAGCGCGAGATGTTCGTGTTCGCCGCCTTGTTCACGGTCATCGGTGCGGCTGCGATCATGGAGGCGCTTGGCCTGTCCACGGCACTGGGCGCGTTCGTCGCGGGCGTGATGCTGGCGGACAGCCCGTATCGCCATGAGCTGGAAGCCGATGTCGAGCCGTTCCGCTCGATCCTGCTCGGCCTGTTCTTCCTCGCGGTCGGCATGATGCTCGATCTGCACGCCATTGCCGAGCGGCCCTTCTTCGTGATCGGCATGGCGCTGGCGCTGATCGCGACCAAGGCAGTGATCATTTTCGGCATCGGCATGGCGTTCAAGATGAAGTGGCGTGCGGCGCTCGCGCTCGGCTTGTTGCTCAGCCAGGGCGGCGAGTTCGGTTTCGTGCTGTTCGCGCAGGCGCAGCGCGCCTTCCTGATCGCGCCCGAGGCGGCGAGCCTGTTCGGGGCGATCGTCACGCTGTCGATGGCGACGACGCCGTTCCTGATGATGATCACCCAGCGCATCCGCGAAGAGCCGATCGTCGCGGGCGAGCGCGATGGTCCTAAGGCCGATGGTGCCAATGCGCTGATCGTCGGCTATGGCCGCTTCGGCCAGACGGTGGCGCAAATGCTGATCGCGCAGGGCGTACCGGTGACGCTGATCGACACCGATATCGAGATGATCGATGTCGCCAGCGATTTCGGGGCCAAGGTCTATTATGGTGACGGCACGCGGCTCGACTTGCTGCGCCAGGCGGGCGCGGGCGAGGCGGAGTTGATCCTGTTCTGCATGGATGGTGACCAGCTTTCGCCCGATCTCGTAACCGGCGTTCACAACGCCTTTCCCAACGCGTCGATCTATGTGCGCGCCTTCGATCGCCGCGCGGTGATCAAGCTGAAGGGCTCCCCGGTCGATGGCGTGGTGCGCGAAGTGCTCGAGTCGGCGGTGAAGATGGGCCGCATGGCGCTGGAAAGCATCGGCGTCGACCAGGCCGAGATCGATCGTACCGAGGAAACCTATCGCCGCAACGACAAGGAACGCTTGCGCGTGCAAAGCGAAGCGGGCGACATTCGCGCGGCGCGCGGTATCATGATCACCCAGGATCAGCGCGCCGGGCTGAGCGAGGAGCAAGCGGGATGAACTGGATCGCGGTATTGGCGGCGCTCTCGGGCGCGATCGCGGTCGGCGCTGGCGCGTTTGGCGCGCATGGGGCCAGCGGACAAGGCGCAGAATGGCTCAAAACAGGCGCACATTACCAATTAATCCACGCCGTGGTGGCGCTGGTGGCATGGCGCATGGAGGCACGCGGACCGGCCTGGCTCTTCCTCAGCGGCGGCGCGCTGTTCGCCGCGACGCTGTATCTGATGGCGCTGGGGGCCCCCCGCTGGCTCGGCGCGATAACGCCGATCGGGGGCGTGTTATTGATTACCGGGTGGTTGTGGCTGGCATGGGCTGCGGCGCGGGGTTGAGCCAAGAGGGGCGGCATGACGACGGACCCGGATACGATCCTCAATTGGCGCCGCTTCGACGCGCGTATCACCACCTCGGGCCAGCCGAGCGCCGCGCAACTGGCGGAAATCGAAGCGCTGGGCGTCACCCACATCATCAATCTCGGACTGCATAGCCATCCGCGCGCGCTGCCTGACGAGGCCGCGACCGTCAGTGATCTGGGCATGCGCTACATCCACATTCCGGTCGATTTCGATCACCCGACCGAGGCCGATTTCGATCGGTTCTGTGCTGTGCTCGACGCGCTGCCGGACACGCCCGTCCACGTCCATTGCATCGTCAACGCGCGCGTGACGGCGTTCCTGTACCGCTATCAGCGCGACCGCGTCGGCGGCGACGCCAGCGCGGCACGCGCGCTGCTCGACACGGTTTGGCAACCGGGTGGGGTATGGGCCGACTTCATCGGCGAGCAGGCGCTGGTCGAGGCCCCGCATCGTTATGCTGGGCGCGATTATCAGCCTGTATTAAAACGATAGTTTCTGGGTACAGATGCGCACTAAGCTGAGTACCTGCGCCAGAAAAATGCGATTCGGGAGTGAACAGGCGGCGCTATCCCAGGCACAGGCAAGTGGCCTTGTGTTGCGCCCCTACCGTTGCGATCGCTGCGGTGCGTTTCATTTGACCAGCCGGACCAAGGGCAAGCGCGTGCCGCGTCCAGCGGTGTGACGGACGCTTTGGCGGAGCGCGTCCCGTCATGCCGGGCGTGTCCCGGCATCCACTGTGCCGCGTTTTCTGCGATCGATCCTCTCGTATCCCGGTGGACCCCGGCACGAGGCCGGGGTGACGGTGCGCTCTTCATCCGCCCCTTCGACACGAAACGACAAGCACGATAGGGACGGCGGATGACCAGCGCCTCGACCCGCCGCATCCTGCTTGCCAGCCTGATCGGCACCTCGGTCGAATTCTACGATTTCTATATCTACGCGACCGCCGCCGCCTTGGTGTTCGGCCCGCTCTTCTTCCCTGCGGACGATCCGGCGGTGCAGTTGCTCGCCTCTTATGCCAGTTTCGGCCTCGCCTTCTTCGCGCGGCCGCTGGGGGCGGCGGTGTTCGGGCATTTCGGTGACCGGCTCGGGCGCAAGTCGACGCTGGTCGCCTCGCTGATGCTGATGGGCGGGTCGACCGTCGCGATCGCGTTCCTGCCGACCTATGCGCAGATCGGCTGGGTCGCCCCCTCGCTGCTGTGTCTGTTGCGCTTCGGGCAGGGGCTCGGGCTGGGCGGCGAATGGGGCGGGGCGTCGCTGCTTGCGGTCGAGAATGCGCCCAGGGGTCAGGAAAATCGCTGGGGCATGTTTCCACCACTCGGCGCGCCGGTCGGGTTTATCGCCGCCAACGGCTTCTTCCTGCTGCTGGGAGCGACGCTCACCGACCAGCAGTTTCGCGATTGGGGCTGGCGCGTGCCGTTCTTGGCGAGCGCGGTGCTGGTGCTGCTTGGCTTGTGGGTGCGGCTGAAGCTGACCGAGACGCCCGCCTTCCGCGAAGCCGCCGCGCACGATGCGCTGCCCAAAGTCCCGATTGCCGAACTCTTCCGCCTGCATTTGCGCGCGACGGTGGCGGGCACGGTCGGCGTGGTCGCGTGTTTTGCGCTCTTCTATCTGACGACGGCGTTCGCGCTCAGTTACGGCACCACCACGCTCGGCCATGGGCGGCAGGCGTTTCTGGCGCTGGAGCTTGGCGCGATCCTGTTCCTTGCGGCCGGCGTCATCGTGTCCTGCACGCTGGCCGACCGGTTCGGCGCGACCGCGATGTTGCGCTGGGGTTTTGTCGGTTGCGTCGTCTCGGGCCTGCTGATGGGGACGATGTTGGGGTCTGCATCGCTCTGGGTGGTGTTTGCGTGGCTCGCTTTGTCGCTGTTCGCGATGGGCTTTGCTTACGGCCCGCTCGGCGGCTGGTTGCCGTCGCTGTTCGACGCCGGGGTGCGCTATACCGGGGTGTCGATCACCTTCAATCTTGGCGGAATCCTCGGCGGCGCGCTCGCCCCGATCGCGGCGCAAGCGCTGGCCGCGCGCGGTGGGCTGGGCCTGGTCGGGGCTTATCTGGTCGCGGCGGGCGTGCTGAGCCTGGGCGGCCTGGCCTTACTCAAACGGCGCTGATCCGCGCGCGCTTGCAGCGTTCGGAGCAATAAACGACGCTGTCCCAGTCGCGCGCCCATTTCTTGCGCCAGGCAAACGGGCGCTGACAGACCGGGCAGGTCTTTTCGGGCAAGTTGGTCTTGGCGACGCCGTTCGGCATTCAGGCGGCCGCTTGATCCAGAAACGCGCGAACGTCCGCCAGATCGACCGATTTGTCGAGGAAGGTGCCGCCAATCCCGCGCGCCAGCAGAAAGGGCAGAGTCCCCGCATCCATCTTCTTGTCGTGCAGCATGTGCGCGACCAGCGTTTCGCCATCGGCGGTGATGCCCGCTGCCGCCGTGCCATCGGGCAGGCCGATTGCGCGGAGATGCGCGGCAACGCGGTCGGCATCGGCCTGGGGCGCAAGCCCACGCGCGGCCGAATAGCCATAGGCCAGCGCCATTCCGGCCGCGACGCCTTCGCCGTGGAGCAGCCGATCGGAAAAGCCCGCTTCCGCCTCCAGCGCATGGCCGAAAGTATGGCCAAGGTTGAGCAACGCCCGCGCACCGGTCGTCTCGCGTTCGTCCTCGGCCACGATCCGCGCCTTGGCAGCAACCGAATGCGCAATCGCATAGAGCCGGGCGTCAGCATCACCCGCGATCAGTGCGGCGGCATTCTCCTCGCACCAGGCGAAGAAATCGGGGTCATCGATCAGCCCGTATTTCACGACCTCGGCATAGCCCGCGCGAACATGGCGCTCGGGCAGTGTGTCGAGCACATTGGGGTCGATCAGCACCAGCGCGGGCTGGTGAAACGCCCCAATCAGATTCTTGCCGGCCTTGGAATTGATCGCGGTCTTGCCACCGACCGACGAATCGACTTGCGCGAGCAACGTCGTCGGGATCTGCACGAAGCCGCAACCACGCTTCAGGATGCTGCACGCGAAGCCGACAAGATCGCCGATCACACCGCCGCCCAGCGCCACGACATGGTCGCCGCGCTCGACGCCGAGTTCGAGCAAACGATCGGTCAAATGCTCCAGCATAGCCCAGCTCTTTGTCGATTCGCCCGGTGGCAGCACGATCGCCTCGCTGGCGACACCCGCTGCGGTCAGCGCGGCCTGCACGGTTGCCAGGTGCGGCAGGACGTTCTCGTCGGTGACGATCGCCATCCGCCGCCCGCGCGACAGCGGCGCGAGCCAGTCGGCGGCGCGGGTGAGCAGCCCGGCCTCGATCACCACATCGTAACTGCGTGCGCCCAGCGAAACGGGAATGGTCGTCATGGGTGATTGAGGGCCTTCAGAATGGCGTTGACGGTCGCGTCGTGCGGCGCGCGGTGGCTGGAGACGCGGAGATGCGCGGTCGCGTAGAACGGGTTGCGGATGCGCGCCAGTTCTTCGAGCACTGCCAGCGGATCGCGCCCGCGCAGCAGCGGTCGCGTATCGCGACGCGAGACGCGCTCGACCAGCACCGACGGCTTGGCATCGAGCCAGATGGCATAGCCGCGATCCAGGATCGCTGCGCGCGTCTGCGGATCCACGAACGCGCCGCCACCGGTGGCGATGACGCGCTTTTGGCCTTCCATCAGCCGCGCGATCACGCGGCGTTCGCCATCGCGGAAATAGGCTTCGCCGAAGCGATCGAAAATATCGGGGATCGACATCCCCGCCGCCGTTTCGATCTCGGTATCGGCATCGACAAAGGGCAGGCCAAGCCGAATCGCCAGGCGGCGGCCAACGGTGGATTTGCCAGCGCCCATGAGGCCAACCAGCACGATGGGCTGGCCGGTCCATTTCGGCGATTGGGGTGGGGTGGGGGCTGGGCTTTGCAACATCGAAGCGAGGGCTATACAGCGCACGGGCGTCTCGGGCAAAAGGCCTTGCGGGCGCAGCCCAAATTGTTCTGTTACAGGTCCTGGCCCATGTCCCGCTCGCTCGTAATCCTCCTCGTCATCGTGGTCGTCGTGGTGGGTGTCCTGTTCGGACTCTCGTCGATCGCGCGCGAAAAGCCGCTGAAGCATGTCGAAAAGGCCGTCCCGCTTGCGAACCTCCAGAAGTAGCGGTGTGTCCGGCGCGACCGCGCGCAAGCTGACCATCGGCTTGCGCTTCGGCACCGCACTGGCGGTGGTGCTGGCGATCCCGGCGGTGGGGCAGCAACGCCCCGAATCGATCCTGCCGCCGGGCTTTGGCGATCCGACGCCGGCCCCGTCGCCAGCGGCGGCGCGGCCCAAGCCCGTTCCGCAGGCCCCCGCGCAGCCGAGCCAAGCCGTGGCACAGCCTGCCGCGCCGGTTCCGGCACCGGTGTCGGCATCTCTGCCCGCGCCCGATGCGACGCCGACCGCTGCGCCGAGCCCCGGTGCCACGCCCCCGGCTCCGACCGACTTTGCCGCCTTTGTGCGCGCCGACATGCCGTCGTTCGCGCGCCGATCGCTCGCGCGGGTCGGGGTTGCGGGCCCTGCGGAAGGCGCGATGGGCCCGAACGCCTTTGGCCAGGCCGACGGGCGCTTTCTTGAAGTGTTGATGCAGCGGCTGAACACGCCGGTCGCCTCGCGCTGGGTGTCGATTGCGCTGCGCCGCGCGCTGATGGCGCGGGTCGATACCCCACGCGGCGTGAACGGTGCCGATTTCGCGGCGGAACGATCGTGGTTGCTGACGCGCATGGGCGAATCGGTCGCCGCGCGGGCGATGGCGCAAGCCGTCGATACCGAGGATTATACGCCGAAGATGTTCGAGGCGGCGATGCAGGCCGCGCTGGCGACGGGGGACGCGGCAGCGTTGTGCCCGGCGGCGGAGGCCGGAGCCGACCTTGGCCAGGAACGCGGCTGGATCATGGCGCGGGCGATCTGCGCAGGCTTGTCGGGAACGCCCGCACGCGCGCAACCGCTGCTAACGCAAGCGCGCAAGTCCGGCATTGCTGGTGGCGTCGATTTTTTGCTGGCGCAAAAGGTCGCGGGTGCCGGGCAAAGCGGTCGGCAAGCGGTGACGATCGAGTGGGACAGCGTCGATCATTTGACCGCGTGGCGGTACGGCATGGCCACCGCGACCGGCGTGGAAATCCCCGACTCGCTGCTGGCGACCGCATCGCCCGCGGTGCAGGGCTGGCGGGCGCTGTCACCGACGCTTGACCCGCGGGTGCGCGCTGCCGTTGCCGAATTGGCCGCCGCGCGCGGGATTCTGTCGAGCGCCGCGCTGGTCGATCTCTATAGCGCGATCGATGCCGGGGACGACCAGAGCGGCGCGCAGGTCGGGATCGCGCGGGATTTGCGCGCGGCCTATGAGGGGCCAGATGCCAAGGCGCGTGCGGATGCGCTGGTGCGGTTGTGGGATGAACCCAAGAGCGCGGAGGGCCGCTACGCCCGGCTGGTGTTGACCGCCGGGGCCGCCGCGCGCATTCCGACGACGCAGGAACAGCCCGACATCGATCAGCTGGTCGCCGCGATGCTGAGCGCGGGGCTGGATGTTCCGGCGCTGCGTTGGCGCGACAAGGCGGCGCGGGGCAGCGATGCCTGGGCGATGCTGACGCTGATCGATCCGGCAATGCCATCGCTGAGCTATGGCGATGTCAGCGCCTATTCGGGCGCGAACGACGCCGAGGGGCTGAAGCGCCGCATGTTCTTGGCCGCGATGGCGGGGCTGGGGCGGATGTCGGGTGCCGAAGTCGAACGCGGCGCGCAGGCGCTGGGGCTGCGGTTCGCGCAGGAGAATAGCTGGACCCGGTCGATCGCCAAGGCAGCGCGCGAGCATGAGCCCGGCACGGTGGTGCTGCTCGCCGCGATCGGCATGCAGACGCGGCAGTGGCACGGCGTCTCGCCCGAGGCGGTGTATCGCATCACGGCGGCGCTGCACGCGGTCGGCATGTCGGGCGAGGCGCGGATGATCGCCGTCGAGGCGATCTCGCGGCTTTGACCGAGCGCCCCAGCGCGCCTGAGCCGCCGCGTGAAGATCGCGCGCTGATCGAGCGCTTTCTGGAGATGCTGGCGGCGGAGGCCGGGGCGGCGAGGAACACCATTGCCGCCTATCGCAGCGATCTGGCGCTGGCATCGGAAGTGCTCGGCGGACGGTTGAGCAGCGCCTCGCCCGGCGACCTTGCCCGGCTGGGCGAGGAATGGATCAGCCTGTCCAAGGCGAGCGTGGCGCGTAAATCGGCGGCGCTGCGGCGGTTCTTCGCGTTTCTGGCAGATGAAGGATTGCGCGGCGACGATCCCGGCGGAGCCTTGCCGCGCCCCGGCGCAGCGCGGGGGTTGCCCAAGGTGCTCGACCACAGCGATATCGACCGGCTGTTCACGACGATCACCGAGCGCATCGCGCGCGTGCCCGCTGACCCCAATGACCTGCGCATGGCGGCACTGGTCGAGCTGCTGTACGGATCGGGTCTGCGCGCGACCGAATTGGTGTCGCTGCCGCGCCGCGCGATTGCGCCCGACCGGCCTTATCTCATTCTGCGCGGCAAGGGCGACAAGGAGCGGCTGGTGCCGCTGTCCGATCGCGCCCGCGCGGCGGTTGCGGTCTGGCGGTTGCATGTGCCCGAGGACTCTGCGTGGCTGTTTCCTTCCGGCAAGGGGCATTTGAGCCGCATCCGCCTTTACCAGATCCTGAAGGCGCTGGCGGCCGAAGCGGGGATTCCGCCCGATCGCGTCAGCCCGCACGTGCTGCGTCATGCCTTTGCCACGCATCTGCTGGCGGGCGGTGCCGATCTGCGCGCACTGCAGGCGATGCTTGGCCACGCCGATATCGCGACCACGGAAATCTATACGCATGTCGATGCCAGCCGCCTGGTCGAGCTGGTCAATGCACGTCATCCGCTCGCCGAAGCCACGGCACGCGTTGACGCAAGGAAGCGCGGGGCTTAACCGGCCCGACCTATGGCAACTTTCCTCGATTTCGAAAAACCGATCGCCGAGCTGCAAGCGCGGATCGATGAATTGCGTGAGACCGCAGCCGAAGGCACGGTCGATATCGACGCAGAGGTCGGGCGGCTGCAGGCCAAGTCCGACAAATTGTTGCGCGACACTTATGCCAGGCTGACGCCGTGGCAGAAGACTCAGGTCGCGCGCCACGGCGAGCGTCCGCACTTCAAACATTATGTCGCCGGGCTGTTCGAGGATTTCCTCCCGCTGGCGGGCGACCGCGCCTTTGGCGACGATCAGGCGATTCTGGGCGGCTTCGCGACCTTTCGCGGCCGCCGCGTGCTGGTGATCGGCCATGAGAAAGGCGACGATACCGCCAGTCGGCTGCGCCACAATTTCGGCATGGGCAAGCCAGAGGGCTATCGCAAGGCGATTCGTCTGATGCAATTGGCCGACCGCTTCGGTCTGCCCGTGGTGACGCTGGTCGATACCTCAGGCGCGTTCCCAGGCGTGCAGGCCGAGGAGCGCGGACAGGCTGAAGCGATCGCGCGGTCGACCGAAATGTGCCTGGCGCTGGGCGTGCCGATGGTTGCTGCAATCGTCGGCGAGGGCGGCTCGGGCGGCGCGATCGCGCTGGCGGCGGCAAACCGCGTTCTGATGTTTGAGCATGCCATCTATTCGGTCATCTCGCCCGAGGCGGGCGCGTCGATCCTGTGGCGGACGTCCGACAAAGCCGCCGAGATGGCCGAGGCGATGAAAGTGACCGCGCAGGATCTCAAGGGGCTCGGCGTTATCGATACGATCGTGCCGGAGCCACTGGGCGGTGCGCAGCGCGATCCGGCGACGGCGATCGCGGCGCTGGGCGATGCGATCGACGCGGCGCTATCGAACCTTGATGGTCAGAGCCCCGCCGAACTGCGTCGGTCTCGGCGCGCGAAGTTTCTGGCGATGGGGCGGATCTAAGGCGCACGCGGCGCGGGTGTTCCCGATCCTGGCGTGCTGACCAAAGAAAAGGGCGACGGAACCAAGGTTCCGCCGCCCTTTGCATTAGAGGAGTTCGTAAGAGTCTTACGAAGCCTTCATGTTGGTCGTGACGTTGGTGAAGGTCTTGTTCAGTTGCGTGCCCAGACCCTGCATCGCTGCGATCGCGGCGACGGCAATGAGTGCTGCGATCAGGCCGTATTCGATGGCGGTCGCGCCCTTGGAATTCTTGATGAAATTGCGGATGGTCTTCATGATTCCGGTCTCCGTTGGTGAAAGCTTCAGTACCCGGTCGGGCCGGAAAAACCGGACCAACGCTGACGAGTCTAGGGAGGCAGAGTTGAAAAAGGTTTAAGCCCGACGGAACTTTTGTCCGCGACGCCGAATCTAGACGCCTGCCGTCGCAGCGGCGACCTTGGTGCTGACATTGCCCCACATCGTGGTCGTCGAATTGGCGAGCTGAGTCAGCGCAGCAACCATCGCAATCACGACCAGCGCGACGATCAGGCCATATTCAACCGCAGTGGCACCCTTGCGATCGCCCCAGAGTCGTTTCAGCGTGTCGATGATCATATGGGTTCGTGGCCACCGGAACAGCTGCTGGTTGCCGATCTCTAAAACAGGTGCGTTACGATATGCTTAATGGATTCAGTACGTCGGATTTTCAGCAGTGATGCTGGTCGTGGCGGCCGCGTTGGTGGACCGGGCGGGGCGGGTGCTGGTGCAGCGCCGCCCCCCTGGAAAAGCATTGGCGGGCCTGTGGGAGTTTCCCGGCGGCAAAGTGGAACCCGGCGAAACGCCCGAGGCGGCGCTGGTGCGCGAATTGGAGGAGGAATTGGGCGTGGTCGTCGCGCCGACCGCGCTCACACCGCTGACCTTCGCCAGCGAGCCGCTCGCCGACCGGCATTTGCTGCTCCTGCTCTATTTGTGTCGGGTGTGGGCAGGCGAGCCGCAAGCGCTCGATGCGACGGCGTTGGCGTGGCACGCCCCCGCTGCGCTGCGGGGGCTGGAGATGCCCCCGGCCGACTTGCCGTTCATCCCGGCGCTGGAGACCGCGTTAGCGCGGGGCTAGGCTAGCCCGGAGCCCAAGCCATAGGGCGGGGCCGGACATCCATCGCCGAACGGCCGCTTCGGCGATCAGGATTGCGACAAGCGTCAGGCCAAACAGCGGCAGGTATAGCGCCAGCGCGAGGATGGCGATGGCCAGCCCCGCCCCCAGGCGCGGGCGTGACAGCGCGATCGGCGCGCCCAGGCCGATATGCCGCCGGCGCCACCACATCACCACGCCCGACACCGCCAGCACCACCAACAACAACGCGGTAACGGTGCCCAGGAGCTGATTGGCGAGGCCGAACAGTGCGCCCTCATGCCCCGCGACGCCGTATCCGATCGTTTGGTCGATCCAGTGGCGCTGCGCAAAGCCTTCGCGACTAATGACGGTGCCCGTGCGACCGTCGATTTTCACCGTACTGCGCAATGGGCGGTTCGCTGCGTCGGATGACGCCGTCCAGGGCGCGCCGGGCCGCATCGGCGGCGCGATCAGCACCGGTGGCGCCACCGCGAGCGGTCGCACGGTGGCGATGACGCGCGCGAGTTCGCCCGACACGATTGGCGCGCGCGGCATCGCCATGCCGCCATGTCCGGCATGTTCTCCCGACATCGCCTCCGCCTGCGGGGGCTTGCCGCCGATCGTCCAGTCGACCGGCCCGCGCGACGTGCCGGTAAGCTGGCGGATTTCGGTGAGATAGCTGCCCCACCCCTTGGCCCAGGGCAGCCCGGTTACGATCAGCGCGAGCGCGAATAGCGACACCCAGATGCCCGAAACGGCGTGAAGATCGCGCCAGAACACCCGACGTCCGCCCCGTAGGCGCGGATACACCACCCCGGCCAAACCCGACCGCCCGCGCGGCCACCACAGATACAGGCCGGTCAACAGCATCACGATCGTCCAGCAGGCGGCGATCTCCACCAGATAACTGCCAAACGCCCCCGCCAGCAATTCCCCGTGCAGATGGAAGATCAGCCGCATCGGCCGCTGCTCCTCGCCGACGACGCTGAGGACAGCGAGCGAACGCGGATCGACATAGACGCGTTGATCCTGATGGTCCTTGGTGACGAGGACGCGCACGGCGTCGTCCGGTTGCTCGGGCAGCACATATTTGTGCAGCGTGGATCCGGGCACCGCGCGAAGGGCCGCCGCGACCTGCGCATCGGGCGACGCCGTTGGGCCGGTCGTCGCCAAATGCGTGTAGGGCTGGTCCAGCCACGCCTCGATCTGCGGTTTCCACAGATAGATCGTGCCGGTCAGCGCCAGCCAGATCACGAAGGGCACGCAGAACACGCCGGCATAGAAATGCCAGCGCCAGACGGCATTGTAGCTGAGCTGCGGGCGGGCGGGAGTGGCCATCACATCCTCCTCAGAACCGGCCCTTCAGGCCGACATAGACGGTGCGCGGCTGGCCCGCATACACCGATCCGGTGGTGCCCATCAGCACCGAGGCGGGGTTTTGTGCGCCCGTAGCGCTCAGGCTGTCCGAGATGATCGACGCCGAGCCGACATAGGTCTTGTCGGCCAGATTTTGCACCGATGCGTAAAAGGACAGACGCGACCACCAGCCCGACGCTGCGGGAGGATCGTAATGCAGGTTGAGATTGATCAGCGTGTAGCCCGGAATGCGCAGCAGATTGGCATTGTCGATGAAATAGCGCGAGCGGTAGGTCACCTCGGCAAAGCCGCCCAGCCCGGCGAAGGTGCCGTGCGGCTGGTCATAGCCCAGTCGCCCGTTGGCGAAGGTCGGGATCACCCCCGGAATGCGGTTGTCGGCGCGGTCGAAGGCGGCGGACACCGCCCCCCAGGTCAGCCGCTCGACATAGCTTGTATAGCGTTGGTCGTTATAGCTGTAGGTCGCCTGGACATAGCCGCCGGGCAGGAGCGCGGGCAGGGGCTTCCAGTTGACGCCGACCTCCACCCCGCGATGGATCGAGCGCGGGACGTTGGTGGTGTAGGACAACAGATTGACGCCCGCCGACTGGCTGACCTGTTCGTTGCGGAACCACTCATAATAGCCGGTCACTTCGGCCTTGAGAGTATCGCCGAGCGTCAGTTCCGCGCCAACGTCCACGCCGGTGCTGGTTTGCGTCTTGAGGTCGATATTGTTGCCGGCGACGCCTGCCGTCGTGACGAACAACTGGCCAGACTGCGGAATGCCGTAGGCCGTGCCGACGCGGGCGTGGAGCCGCAGGGCGGGAAGTGCCTGCCACACCAGCGACGCCTCAGGCGCGACATTGTCGAAATCGCGGATCGCGGGAATATTGGTCAGCGTCGGCGTGGCACCGACGGGATAGGTGAAATTGGTCTGGCGCATGTCGATCTTCGAATGCTCATAACCAATGCCAAGAATGAGCTGCAGATCCTTGGTCAACGCCAATTCTTCGCGCGCGCGAACCCCCATATTGCGCACCCCGCCGAACACTGTTTGCGTGGTTGCGCCAATGCCGTTGCGGCCTGCAGGCGTCTTGTTGAACGAGTAATTCTGCCCGTCGAGATAGTTGTAGAAGATCCCGATAAAGCTCAGCGCATCCATGCCCAATATCTGGCTGTGCGCGGTGACGTCGGAGCTCAGATTGTAACTGTTGAGCGCACCGCGAAACGGCGTCGCGCTGGTCGGCTGGAACACCACGCGGCTGTCGAAGGTCGCTTGCGTGCGCCAGGTCGTGCCTGCGGAAAAATCGTGCTCATAGCGTGCACCGATGATGGTCCGGCGGTCGTTGCGCGCAAGATCGCCCTCGGCGGCGGTCTGGGCGATGCGGGTGCCGTTGATCCCGTTCGCCAACACCGAGATCGTGCCGCAGCCCGCCGCGGCGCTCGCCGCCTGATCGCACCCTTGCTGGTACGGATTGGCGAGATATTGGTTGAACGACAGCCGCGTCGACAGGCGGAATTCGCCTTCATTGTAGATCACCTTGCCGGTGACGCGGTCGCGGTCCGACAGGGCAAAGGTCGCCAGCGCGTTGATCGTGCCGGTCTGATAGCCGGTATGGCCCGTTGCCCCATCGGCGCGGGCGAAGCTGCCGAACACCGCATATTCATAGCCTGGCCCGGCATGGCCGAGCGTGGCATAAGCGTTGAGATAGCCATAGCTGCCGCCATCGATCCCGGCCTCGACGCCTTGCAGGTCGCGCCCGCGCCGCGTGCGGAAGTTGATCGCCCCCTCGACGGCATAATTGCCGTAGCGCGCCGAGGACGGGCCACGCACGACATCGACCGCGCCATAAGCATGCGGGTCGGTCAAATCGAACCGGGCAAGGCCATCGGGCTGGGTGACGGGAAAATCATCCTCGAACACCTGGATGTTGCGCGCGCCGAAGCTGTTGCGCGCGTTGGACCCGCGGATCGAGACGCCGACGTCGCGCGGGCCATTGCCGCCGATGACGGTGACGCCGGGGGAGAGTTTGACGATGTCGGCGATGGTCGTCGCGGGCGTGTTGCGGAACGCGGCGTTGGTAATGGTGGTGTCGGTCTGTCCCGCGACCTTGGTCGTGAGCGTCAGCGCGCGTCCGGTGACGATGATGTCATCGGGGGATGTCGCCGCGACGCTCGCTCGGCTCGGCTGGCTTTCCGGTGCAGGGGCGGGGGCGGGGGCGTCGAGGCGCTGCAGTTCGGCATCGATCGCCGCGCGTTGGCGCAGCAAGTCCTGGCGTCGCGTGTCGGCGTTGGTCTGGGCGGAAGCCGACGCAGCGGCAAGCGCGGCGATCGACGCCGCGAGAAACAAAGATGGAAGGCGCACGAAAAATCCCCTGTAAACGCTGGTAGCGGACGCGCGGCGTTGGGCCATGCGCGTCCGTCGCGACGACGCTGCTTCAGCGCGTCGCGGCTCTATCGATCGTCACAGGGTGGCAGGTGGTCCGCGTAAGGGCGGGCGGAGATGGAGGCGCAGCCCGATCAGCGGCGGTGCGATCCGCCGCGAGACGAGCGCCATCACAAAGGCGATGGCGAGCGCAAGCAGGATCGGGTCGGTCGCCGCGACCGAATGTGCGTTCAGGCCAGCAAAGGCGCACGGCTGGTCGGCCTTTTCGCCGTCCTTGTGATGCTTTTGAGATGCGGAGTCGGCCATGCCGGGCATCGCCATTGCCATCGTCTTCACCGGGCCCATGCCCGAACAGATGGCGATGCGAATCACGCCGTCCGATGTGTCCAGCATATACCCGCTGGGCACGACGACTTTCAGCAGCAACGCAAACGCCAGCAGCCATGCCGCCAGAACGCGGTGTTGCAGGATATGATCGCGGAACCTGTGCACGGCGGGTGCTTTATGTGGAGCGGCGCACGATGTCACGAGGGCAAAATGTCTCGCCCGGCGTCGATTTTGCTTCATCTGGCACGAAGCAAGCTGATCGGAAAAACAGCGATCTGCAGAGTGCGTGACAACTCTCTGGAAGTTGTTGTGGAGGCCCGACCGGGAATCGAACCCGGGTGCAAGGATTTGCAGTCCTCTGCGTCACCACTCCGCCATCGGGCCGAAGAGCGGCGCAGATGCAAGCGTCCGCGCCCGCTGTCAACCACGCGCTTGCAAAAATGCCGATACACGTCGCTTGGCGAACCCGGTTCGCCACGATAGAGGTGGGCACTCTCAACTAGTGTATTGTGCAACTACAACAGTTGTGCAAAACCGGGTGTCCGACAAGGGTGGCACGATGAACTTGAATACGCACGATTCGGATATGCTCGCGATGCGCCATGCCATGGTGGCAAGCCAGCTTCGCACCAATGCCGTCAGCGATCCGCGCGTCGTCGCGGCAATGGACTCGGTCCCGCGCGAGGCGTTCCTGCCGAGCGCGGTGGCAGCGCTCGCGTATCGCGATACCGCCGTACCGCTGGGGCATGGCCGCGCGCAAAACGTGCCGATCGCAACGGGACGCTTGCTGACCCAGGCCGAACTGCTCCCCACCGACCGCGTGCTGCTGATTGGCGCGGCGGGCGGCTATACCGCTGCGGTCCTGGCCGAACTGGTGGCGTCGGTGGTGGCGGTCGAATGCGACCCGGCACTTGCCGCCCATGCCCGGGCCGCGCTGGCTGGGACGGCGAATGTCACGCTGGTCGAGGGGCCGCTGGAAAACGGCCATGCCGCTGGCGCGCCTTATGATGTGCTGGTCATCGACGGCGCGGTCGAGGGTGTGTCCGATGCCCTGGTCGAGCAAGTCGCGATTGGCGGGCGTGCGGTGGCCGGGATCGTCGATCGCGGCGTAACCCGCCTCGCCGCCGGTCGGCGCAGCGCGGGCGGCTTCGGCCTGCTCGCCTTTGCCGACATCGAATGCGTGCCGCTTCCCGGCTTTGCGCAGCCGCGCACTTTCACGTTCTAAGCAGAAAAGACCCGCGACCCATGCGATCGATACACCTTCTGACTGGCGTTGCGCTACTCGGGCTCGCGGCAACCCCGCTTTCTGCGGAAACGCTGCGCGAGGCGCTGGTCAAGGCGTATAACACCAACCCGACGCTCGCCGCGCAGCGTGCAAACGTGCGCGCAAACGACGAAAACGTACCGATCGCGCGGTCGCAGGCGCTGCCTGCCGTCACTTTGCAAAGCGCCTATACCGAAAACGTCGTCAAATCCTCGAACAGCTTCGTGTCGCCGGACCGCAGCGGCACGGCGAGCGCGACTTTGTCGGTCCCGCTTTATGCCGGTGGCGCGGTGCGCAACAGCGTGCGGGCTGCGCAAACCAGGGTCGAAGGCGGCCAGTTGAGCTTGCGCGGCACCGAGTCCGATTTGTTCACCACGGTTGTGGGGGCCTATATGGACGTGATCCGCGATGAAGCGATCGTCGGCCTCAATACCCAGAATGTGAAGGTGCTTGAGGTCAATCTGCAGGCCAGCCGCGATCGGTTTCAGGTCGGGGATCTGACACGTACCGACGTCGCCCAGTCCGAAGCGCGCCTTGCCATCGCCCGCGGGCAGCTCGAAACGGCGCAGGCGCGGCTGATTTCCAGCCGGGAAAGCTATATCCGCTATGTCGGCAGCGCGCCCGACGCGCTCGAGCCGCCACCGGCGCTCCCCAATCTTCCTGCGGATCCCGATGCTGCGGTGGACGTCGCGTTGAAGGACAATCCCACGCTGTTGGCGGCCGCCAAGGCCAGTCAGGCGGCGGGCTATGACATTGGCGTGGCGCGCGCGAATCGTTTGCCCAAGGTCAGCGTCAACATCGGCGGCAATTATTACAATTATCTCGGATCGCTTGGTTCGGGCACTGGCGTCGCGATTGGCCAGACGGGCACGTCCTCGACGGTCGGTCTCGGGCTGACGATGCCGCTCTATCAGGGCGGGCGCCCATCGGCGCAGATCCGGCAGGCTCAGGATGCGCGCTTGCAGGCGATCGAGCGCGTTACCGAGACCGAGCGTGGCGTCATCTCGCAAGCGCGGTCGGCTTATGCCGTCTGGAAGTCCTCGCTCGAGGTGATCACGTCGAGCGAGGTGGCGGTCAACGCCAACAAATTGTCGCTGGAAGGCGTGCGCGCCGAAAACAGCGTCGGTAACCGTACCATTCTCGATATTCTCAATGCCGAGCAGGAATTGTTGAACTCGCAGGTGACCTTGGTGACGGCGCGGCGCGATGCCTATGTCGCGGGCTTTGCGCTGCTGGCGGCGATGGGGCGGGCCGAGGCGCGCAATCTTGGGCTTGATGGCGGGCCGCTTTACGATCCGGTGGCGCATTATAAGAGCGTGCGCGGACGGATCTGGGACTTTTCGTCGGATCCCGATCCTGCGGTTACGGGCACGCGGACCAACGCGACTCGCCCGCAAGACGCCAAGGTCACTCGCCCGCTCGATCCGATTCTGGACGCGCCAGTTGACAGAAGTGCCCCAATTACCGCAGGTGAAGCAACGAAGAACCGCTAACCGGCGGATCGACGCACTTTTCAGGGGTTGTCGATGGGGGATTTGAGCGCGGAGCCATCGATGGAGGACATCCTCTCATCGATCAAGCGGATCATCGCGGAAGAGAATGACGCGGCCCCCGCGCGTGCCAAGCGACCGGCGCGTGCTTTGCCCGCGCGATCCGAGCCAACCCCTTTTAGTGACGACGAAATTCTCGAGCTGAGCCAGCCTGCGCCCGAGCTTGAACGCCGTCCCCAGCCCGAGAATAACCCGCAATCGGCGCGGATTGCCCGGGCCGTGGCAAGGGAGGATCTCGTGCCGGAGCCAGCCCCTGAACCCGTTCGCGCAGCTCCGCCTGTCGCTGCAAAACCAGCGCCCGAAACGCCCGCGCCCGAGTCGATTGTTTCGCCGCGTACCGCCGAGGCATCGCGCGGGCCGCTGGATGTTCTGTCGCGGCTGGTGGTGAAGCCCGAGGTGAGCGGATCGGACACGCTGGAAGGCATGGTCCGCGAGATGCTGCGCCCGATGTTGCGCGACTGGCTCGATGCCAATCTGCCCGCGATCGTTGAGACGATGGTGGCCAAGGAAATCGACCGCATCACCGGCAAATAAGCCGCCCGGTGGTGATTGCAGCGACCGCATGGTTCTGCTGTAACCTGCGTCCATGAAAACACTGCTTGCTGCGACCGCTTTGACGGCCGCTTTCATTGCCGCGCCTGCGGTCGCCCGCCAACTCACGATCGACGATGTGTCCACGCTGTCGCGCGTCTCCGCTCCGGCTGTTTCGCCCGATGGGCATTGGCTGGTGTGGCAGCAGCGCGAGACCGACCTGACCATCGATGGTGGTCGCTTCGATCTGTGGCGGCTCGACCTGACGCGCAAAGGGGCCGCGCCTGAAAAGCTGATCGCCGAGGCCGATGTCAACGAGACTGCGCCGCAATTCTCGCATGACGGCAAGACCGTGTATTTCCAGTCCGACAAGGACGGCGAGGATGCGGTCTGGTCGATCGGTATTGCTGGCGGGGCTCCGCTGCAACTGACCCATTTCAAGGGCGGCATGGGCGGCTTCAAGGTCTCGCCGCAGGACGACAAGCTGCTGGTATGGGCGGACCGCTTGCCGGGTGCCCCGAGCCTCGAACCGGCGATGGTCAAGAAGGATGCCAATGCCGGCAATGGCCGCGTTTATGATCAGATGTTCGTGCGCCATTGGGCGAGCTGGGCCGATGGCACGCGCTCGCAACTGTTCGTCCTGCCGCTGACCGCAGCCGGCGCGACCGGCAATGGCGTGCCGATCGAAGGCGAACTGGTTGGGGATGCCCCGTCCAAGCCGTTTGGTGGGGGCGAGGAAGTGTCGTGGAGCGCCGATGGCAAGACGGTGTATTTCGCGCTGCGCGAGGCGGGCCGGATCGAGCCGCTGTCGACCAATCTCGATATCTTCGCAGCGCCTGCCGACGGATCGGCAGCGCCGGTCAATCTGACCGAAGCCAATCACGGGACGGACAATCTCCCGACCCCGTCGCCCGACGGCAAATATCTCGCCTGGTTCGCGATGAAGCGGGCGGGCTATGAGGCCGATCGGCAAGTGCTGATGCTGCGCGACCTGAAGAGTGGCGCGGTGCGCGCGCTGACCGAAGGCTGGGACCGCTCGGTCGCGTCGATCGCGTGGAGCCCCGACAGCAAGACGATCTTCGTCACCGCCGAGGATACGCAGGAAACGCCGATCTGGTCGGTTTCGCCGGTGACCGGCACGGTCGCGCGGCTGACCGGGGCGGGCAGCGTGTCGGCGGTCGTACCGACGCCGACCGGGGTGGTGTATGCGATGAATTCGCTGACCGCGCCCGACGATTTTTACCGCCTGACTGGCAAGAGCGCGGTGCGGCTGACCTCGGTCAACGCGGCCAAGCTGGCCGATGTTGAAATGCCCAGCGTCACCAAGTTCAGCTTCACCGGGGCCAATAACGATACGGTGTGGGGCTATGCGGTGAAGCCTGCGGGCAGCACCGGCAAGGTGCCGATCGCGTTCATGGTGCATGGCGGCCCCCAAGGGTCGAGCAACAACAGCTGGTCCTATCGCTGGAATCCGGCGGTGTTCGCAGGCGCGGGCTATGGCCTCGTCGCGGTCGATTTCCATGGCTCGACCGGCTACGGGCAGGGCTTTACCGATGCGATCCGCAACAATTGGGGCGGCTGGCCGCTCGAGGACCTGAAAGCTGGGCTGAAGGCCGCGACCGACAAATTCGCTTGGCTCGACGGCGACAATGCCTGCGCGCTCGGCGCGTCCTATGGCGGCTATATGATGAACTGGATCGAGGGCAATTGGCCCGACCGCTTCAAGTGCATCGTGCAGCATGACGGCGTGTTCGATGCCCGCGCCATGGCGTACGAAACCGAAGAACTGTGGTTCGACGAATGGGAACATGGCGGCCATCCATATTATGAGGATCCTGCCGCGTTCGAGAAGTGGAACCCGGTCAACCATGTGATCGCGTGGAAAACGCCGCAGCTCGTCATCACCAGCGAAGGCGATTACCGCATTCCCTATACGCAGGGCATCGCTGCCTTCACCGCGCTGCAACGGCGTGAGATTCCCTCGCGGCTGGTGGTGTTCCCGGGCGGAAGCCACTGGGTGCTGAAGCCGCGCGAGAGCCGCCAATGGTATAAGCAGGTGCTCGGGTGGATGAACACATGGACCGCCCCCACTGCGCCCCACCCCCCGATCGTCGGCGCATCAGGCCGCAAGGGCGGCTGACGCCTGCCTTAACGATCCGGTCCCCGGGCTTCCCGGGGGCCGGAACAGGCGCACGATCGTGCGCATGGGCAATGACGATTAATCTTGCGAGGCGAGGACCGGCACTTCGGCGTGCTGCGCAGCGTGCGATTGCGGCGCAAGCACGTTTCGGTCGAGCACGTCCAGATAGGCCAGCAGGCCGTCTTCGGCCTCGGTGAAGCGGCCATTGCGATTGCTGGGTTGGCCAGCCGACGCCCCGCCTTTTTCGACGAACCGGCTGCCCCATTTGTCGGCAAGATGCAGAACCTCCCCGATCCGAAACGACGCATCGTTCACCACAATCGAGGGGAAGGGCAGGCGATAGGCGGGCCCGCTGCGGATTGCGGCAGCCACGGCCACTTGGCTCATATCCGCTGCGAGCGGCGAATCGAACACGGCACCGCGCACCGACCGCAGATAGCTGCGCGGCGAAAGCTGCGCCCACCACGCGATGGCGAGACATGCGACCCCGCGCGCGAGGATGACGACAGGCGCATCGCCGCGCGAAAAGGTCGCGTCGAGCTGCACCGCCCAGCGGCCATTGTGGAATTTCGAAAGGTCGAGCTCGACCCGGGCGACCGGGCTCGAGGTCGGCGAATCCCCGCGTACCGATACCAGGATCGGCAGCGGAGTGTCGGTCAGCACGTCGGTAACAAAGACCATGACTGCTCTCCCATCAACTTTTGGTGGTCGCTTGCGACTCGTCAGAGATCGAGTCGGATTTCGCTTCCACCCATCAAAAGCTATTCCCACTACGGTACTAGGCAATAGAGCTGCGCCAGACCGTATGCCGGTTGCGCCAGATCGATAGTCTGTCCTGAAGTCCGGGCAATTGGACGCAGGGAAATCTATCGGGGCGCTAAGCTCGGCTATATCGCCGCAGCCAGTGCGTCCTTTCAGGACATTGCACGACACGGGAGATGGATGTGAACCGCGCACCTTCGAGGAGTGACAGAAATGGCATAGGCCTCCGGGGGTGGGCGTGATTGCGCATGTCGCGATCGTTGGCGGCGGCTTCTCCGGGTCGCTCGCCGCGATCAACGTGCTGCGCCATGATGGCCCGCGTGCGACGCTGATCGATCGGCAAGCGGATGCGGGTGTCGGCCTTGCTTATGGCGCGGCGCACCCGTCGCATCTGCTCAACGTGCGGGCGGCCAACATGAGCGCATTTCCCGATGATCCCGGCCATTTCGTGCGGTGGCTGGCGAGTCGGGGGCTTGCAGCGGACGGGCAAAGTTTTGTGCCGCGGCTGGTTTACGGGGCGTATCTGCGCGAACTGCTCGATCGCGTCGCTGCCGATTTTCCCGGCCGCTTGCGGATCGTGCGCGGCGAGGCGGTCGATATCGCGGAGCACCACGGCGTGTGCGTCGTGCTGGCCGATGGAACCTCCGTTGAGGCGGATGCTGCGGTGCTGGCGGTCGGTAACCTGCCGCCGCATACGCCCGGCGAGTTGGCGGCCGAGTCGCTGGCACCGGGCCGCTATGTCGGCGATTGCTGGAGCGCGGCGGCAACCGATGGGCTGCGCGAGGATGACACGGTGCTGATCCTCGGCACCGGACTGACAATGGTCGATGTCGTGTTGCTGCTGGAGGCAAAGGGCTTTGCCGGACGAATCGTCGCGCTGTCGCGGCGGGGATTGTTGCCGCATGCCCATGCTGCCCCGGCTGGCGCTTGGACTCCGATTGCCGATCGTCCCTCGACGATCCTGTCCGATCTGGTGCGGACGCTGCGGCGGCGCAGCGGAGCGATCGGTTGGCGCAGTGCAATCGACGAATTGCGCCCGTTCACCCAGGCTATGTGGCGCACCGCCACCGCCACGGAGCGTGCGCGCTTCATCCGCCACGCGCGCCCATGGTGGGACATTCACCGCCACCGCCTGGCCCCCGAAGTGGCCGACCGCATCGCCGCGTTGCGATCAAGCGGGCGGCTTGAAATCGCCGCTGGGAAGATCTGCAGCGCGGCGACCGGCGCGAACGGCATCGCGGTCGAGTGGCGGCCACGGGGACAGGATGCGCGCGAACGCCGCGTTGTTCAGCGGATCATCAACTGCACGGGCCCGCAAGGCGACCTCGTCCGGACCAGCGTGCCCGTGCTCGGCAATTTGGTGGCGCGCGGCGTCATCCGCCCGGACACAGCGCGGCTCGGCATCGATGTGGATGAACAGATGCGCGTGATCGGGCGAGACGGCACGCCCAACCGCCGCCTGTTCGCGCTCGGCCCGATGACGCGCGGCGCATTTTGGGAAATCGTCGCGGTGCCCGACATTCGCGGGCAGGCATGGACCTTGGCCCGCCGCCTCTCCAATGCGCATTGGGTGGCGGAAGGGCTGTAGGTAGCGTTGGGGGCGACTATCGCGCGTCGGCAGCGGCGCGCAGCGAAGTGCCGACCACGGTAAAGAAGGCGCGGCTTTCCGGGGAGCGGTCGACATCCCATTCGGGATGCCATTGCACCGCCAGCACTTCGGCCCCGCATGGCTGGGCGCGGATCGCCTCGATCAGGCCATCGTCGGCGGCGACCGCCTCCACCGACAGTCCGCCGCCGAGCCGGTCGATGCCCTGTTCGTGGACCGAGTTGACCGACATGCGCTGACGCCCGGTCGCGCAGGCGAGCAGCCCGCCATCGTTCAGCTCGACATCATGGCGATGGCCGAACAGCGTGTCGAAGCACCCGTCCCTGGATCCGCGATGATGCCGTCCCCGGCAGGAATCGGTCGACAGCGTGCCGCCGAACAGCACGTTGATCTCCTGCAAACCCCGACAAATGCCGAACACGGGCTTGCCCGCCTCGATCATCCGTCCAGCCAGAGCGAGCGCGACTTCGTCGCGTTCAGGGTCGATCTGTTGGCCTGCGGGGAGTGGGCCGCCGCCATAGCGCTCAGGCGCGACGTTGGAGCGCGATCCCGTCAACAATACGCCGTCGAGCAGGCTGGTGAGCACGGCAATATCGACGGCATCGCGCACGGCGGGCACCAGCATGACCGTGCTATCCGAAAAGCGCGCGAGCGGCGCGACAAAGCGGGTGGCGACCGTCTGTACCGGCCGCCCCAGCGTCTCGTTGCAGCACAGGACGCCGATGACGGGCCGTTTCGCCACCGTCATGCCGATTGCCCGAGCAGCGTGTCGCGCAGGTCCAGCCCCGCCTTGCGCTCCAGCCGCACCGCCTCGGGCTGCACCAGCACGCTGTCCTCCGGCACATCCGACAGCAACCAGACATTACCGCCGATGGTCGATCGCGCACCGATCGTCACCCGGCCCAAAATGGTCGCCCCGGCATAAACGACGACATCGTCGCCGATGATCGGGTGGCGGGCATGGCGGTGGCGCACGTCGTCGCGCGTCGCCCCGACCGGGCTGCGCGCGCCGAGCGTGACATGCTGGTACAGCCGCACCCGTGCCCCGATGATCGCGGTTTCGCCGATCACCACACCGGTGCCGTGGTCGATGAAAAAGCGCGCGCCGATCTGCGCGCCGGGATGGATATCGATGCCGGTGCGTTCGTTGGCGATTTCCGAGATCAGGCGCGCGACAATCGGGGCACCCAGATTGTTGAGCTCGTGCGCGATGCGGTGGTGCAGGCTGGCGATCGCACCGGGATAGCAGACGAGGATTTCGTCCACGCTGCGCGCCGCCGGATCACCGAGGAAGGCGGCTTCGACATCGCTGTCGATCAACCGCCGGATGTCGCCCAGCGTCGCGGTGAACAGCCGCACGATGGTGGCGGCATGGTCGGCTTCAAACGCACCGGCTTCGCGCTGCCAATAACCGAGTTCGTGGCCGATCTCACGCTCAAGATCGGTCAGCGCGGCGAGCAGTTTGGCGACAACGAAGGTGTCCTCCTCCGCCGCGACCCCGCGAAAATGACCGAGCCGTCGCGGATAGAGCGCGGCCGCAAGCAGCGACACGACGCGCTCGAGCGCGGTGCGCGACGGGAAACTTTCCACATCGCGCGACTCGTCCTGGCGTGAGCGCCATTCCTCCCGCGCGGCGCGCAAATCGGCGATCGCATCGCCGACGGTGCGCGGCGGGAGGGTCGGCACGTCATGGTCGCGAGGGGTGTCGAGCGCGTAATCGGTCACAGGGCATCCTTTGCGAAGAGGATATCCTATCGGTCCAATCGGAAATCATAGAAATGCTTCTGGCACAGCAAGCGCGGGTTTGTTCTCCTCGGCACCCGACGGTAGCGTCCGCCAAGGGCGTAGCGCTGCTACCAGCGCAACAAACGCGGGCCGATGAGTGCTCCGAAAGCCGCAGCGGCGACCATGCCGAGCGTGTACCAGGTCAGCACGAACGCGGCACCCGTTTCATCGCAGCGAAAGCTGTAAAGCAGCGCGGCAAACCCACCCGCGGCGAAGCCCGCCGCCGCGCCGGTCAGGCGTAGCTGCGTCGGCGCAAAGCGGCGGAATGCCCAGATGAGCGCGATCAGGATCGGCATCGCGAGCACCAGCACTCGCATCGAACATCGCCGCCAGCTATCCCCCAGCCACATTGCCAGCCAGTGCGACGGGGGGGCTGCAGCGAACTCGACCACCGCAACAAGGCCGAGCAAGCCAACGGGTATCAGGAGCAACCATAGCGAGCGGCTGCGCGTCGCCTCCGGTCGGGCGAGATGGTAGGTCGCGAACAAAGCGATCACCCCGCACGACAGCGTGTAGGCCCATTTCATCCAGACCGCGTAGCCGTGCATCGCGCTCGCCAAATCGTGGCGCACCCCAAGCCCGAATACGACCAGCATCGCCGTAGCCCCAGCACCCGTCGCCACCGCAACGGACAAGCGGCGTTCGACCGCATGCGGCGCAACCGGTGTAACGTCGGCGGAGAGCGAATCGATCAACTCGTCAGTGTTCATCACGAAAGTCCCAGCCGGGCGGCGAGCGATTTCAGCCCGCGGTGCACCGAAATCTTTACGTCGGAGTCGCTCATGGCGTGCCGGTCGGCCGCTTCGGCCACGCTGAGCCCGTCGACCTTGGTCTCGCGGATCGCACGGGCCTGTTTTGGCGGAAGCGTGTCGAGCAAGGCGTCGATGTCCATCCGCGCCGACACGGCCTCTTCAAAGCCCTCGGCGACAAGAATATCCTCCAATCCCTCGATCGGCACGGTCACGCGTCGCCGTCGGAAGTGGTCGACCATCTTGTAACGCGCGACCGCATAGGCCCAGGCGGTGAAGGGGCGGCTGGTGTCGTAGGTTGCGCGCCGCGTGTGGATGGCAATCAATGTTTCCTGCACCAGATCCTCGACATCTTCCGCAGCGTCGCGAAGGCGGCGGCCAAAAAAAGCGCGGAGCAGCGGGGCCAGGATATCGAGCAAGTCCCGATAGGCTCGCGCGTCCCCCGCAAGGCCGCCGATCATCATCGCCCGCAGCTGGTCTTCACTCGCTCGCACGTGGGCTCCCAAGGGTCATTCGCGCCGTTCCGGTGATGGGTTACAGCGAACCCACCGAATGGCGAGCGGTTTCTTGTCGCGGCGTGTTCGCCGCTTTGGCGGAGCGACGCCAATCGAACCGCTTCTGTAACCATTTCCGACGGGGCCACGAAATAGCGGTTCGGAGGATCTGATGAACGAACCCGAATTTCATACAATGCTGACGACACTCAGCGTCGCGGTGCAGAGCTTTCGTGACGTGACGTTGCGGCATGGCCATGCGCTGGCGGGCCATCGCAGCGATGGCATCGAAGTGCAGTACGTTCTTGCCGGGACACTGCGGCTGACGATCCCGCGTCAGGCCGATCGGTTGTGCGGGCAGGGGACGCTGCTGTTGCTGCCGCCGGGTCTGGAGCGTGTGATTACCCCGGCCGAAGGCGCGGACGGTGATCCCCTTGGTCCGGAGCTTCGGATTGCAATGGGGATGCTGACCGCGCGCGTTAGTGGCACCTTCGATTTGCTGGGCTCGGTGAGCGATCCCATCGTCTCGGTCCTCCCCGAACCGCAGTTGATCCAGCAAATGTGTGGCCTGATGATTGGTGAGGCGGCGGAACCAGGGCAGGGATCCCGCGCTTTGGTCGATGCGCTGATGAAAGTGTGCATCGTCATGGCGCTGCGCGACGCGGTTGGGCGGGCTGAGGGTGATGCCGGCCTGTTCGGTGCGCTGCGCGACCCGCGTCTGGGCAAGGCGATCGTGGCAGTGATCGAAAATCCGGCGGCCCCGCATACCGTGTCCAGCCTGGCATCTGCCGCCTCGATGAGTCGCTCGGCCTTCGCGCGCGAATTTGCCGCGAAGCTGGCAATGACGCCGATGGCGTTTGTCGCCCGCGCCAGGCTGCAACAGGGGGCCGATTTGCTCAACGGCACGCGGCTGCCGGTCAAGATGATCGCGTCCAATATCGGTTTTGCCAGTCGCAGTCATTTCAGTCGGGCTTTTTCGGCGGCTTATGGAGCCGATCCCAGCAGTTTTCGCCGGATGAGTGCGGCGGTGGCTCCCTTTCCATCCTATTCCAACGCAGGAGATCGATCATGAATCGCGGTTCTACTCGGCTTGTTCTTAAGGTTGGGCTGGCGAGCGCGCTCGCTGCCACGCTGGCGTCTTGGGGCGCGCTTCTTCCCGCAAGCGCGACCGCTGCCAACCCCGCCGGCCCAACCGTGGTTGAGCTGTTCGAAAGCCAAGGCTGTTCGAGCTGCCCCCCGGCCAATGCCAACGTCAATGCGATTGCCGATCGCCCGGACATCCTCGCGCTCAATTTCGCGGTGACCTATTGGGATCAACTGGGCTGGAAGGATACGTTCGCACAACCCGCGTTCACGGCGCGGCAATGGGATTATGCGCACGCCGCCGGGCGCGGCCAAGTGGCGACGCCGCAAGTGATTATCGATGGGCACGACACCGTCGTCGGCAATGATGCACAGCAGCTGGCAGCGGCCATCCGGGCCAGCCACCGCGCCGCATCGGCCCCTGCCATTGCGCGCAGCGCAGGCGGCGTGACGGTGGCGGCAGGCAGCGTGGCGACCCCAGCGACCGTCTGGCTGGTACGCTACGACCCGCGCACGCACTTGGTGCCGATCCGCGCTGGCGAAAATGGCGGGCGCACCTTGCCCCATCGCAACGTCGTCCGCTCGCTCGTCGCGATCGGCACCTGGACCGGGCGCGCACAATCCTATCGCATTGCGCAGCCTGCTCCAGCCGACCTACGAGAGGCCATCCTTGTTCAAGCGGGCAAGGGCGGCCGCATTCTGGCGGCGCAGCGGCTATAGCCGGGCGTTACTCCGGGACCGGCGATCGACGTGCGTTCGCGCAGGGGCCCCTGACAGCGCATCGACGATCGCCGTCCGCATCGGTTTGGCGGTAAAGGCGCGGTCGTACGGACACGGTCGGCGGGGGGCCTTGTCCGGACGAGGCTCGAACCCCTCGATCCAGCTGTACCGGTCGGTCATGCCCCACACCAGAATATCGCCCAGTTGCGGATAGTCGAGCATCACGTCGAGATAGGCGCGCGTGAAATCGGCCACAGCGCGGTCGCGCGGTGACGGGTCGGCGGGCAGGGCGTTGTCCCGCACGTCGAGTTCGGTGATGACGAGGCGATAGCCCATTGCGGTCACCGCATCGAGGAAGCGCGACCAATCGGGCTGCAACTGGCCAACGATGCGCGCCGTGTCCGGTCCCTGCGTTATGATATGGGACTGCACCCCCAGCGCATCGACCGGCACGCCGCGCGCCCGGAAGCCTTCGAGCAGCCGCAAAACGCCCGCGCGATGGGCCGCATTGCCCGGCTCCCAGCTCATATAGTCATTGTAGACCAATTGGGCATGGCGCGCGCTGGCGCGGGCCGCGCGAAAGGCGTGGTCGAGCGTCGCGGTCGCACCGCCCATCGCCCGCGACAAAGCGGTCTCGTACAGGGTGCCGTCTGCCGGGTTTACCGCTTCGTTGACCACATCATAGCTTTCGATGCGAGTGCCGTATCGCGTGCAGACCGTATCGATGTGCTGCGAGAGCAGGCGCGCGGCTTCCGACGCGGGGCGAGTGCCGAAATTATAGCTTTCTTCCCAACGCGGCATCCATTTCGGCTGATGCCACAGCAGATTGTGACCGCGCACGGCGAAGCCCTTGGCCTGCGCATAGGCCATCATCGCGTCGAACCGATCGAAGTCGAAGCGGTCTGGCGTCGGGCGCAGCGCCTGCCATTTCATTTCATTTTCGGGGACGAGAATGGCGCATTCGGATTCGAGCAACGCGGCATAAGACGGGTTGGCGAACGTGCCGCCATCGTGTCCGGGCGGCCCCCAGGCGAAGGCCGATCCGAAACGCCGTCCCGTCCGCGCCGCCGCTGCCGCGAGGGATCCGGGGGCCACCGTTGGTGTGGCAGAGGCGGGGGCGGGCAGCGCCAGTCCGGCAAGACCGAGCCCGGCGAGCGCGAGTGTTTCGCGGCGGGTGAGGGGCCGGGTCATGCGTGCGTGACCGTTCGAATCATTGCCCGTCTCCTGACATGTCGTGGCACGCAGCGCGACGTATTTTCCGCCACACGATCAGCGGTTCCAAGCGTAAGGCCCGATGATCGTGCCGACAAAGCCCCCGGCGCGCTTGGTGCTGAGGAAACTGTCGTCGAGCCCGGCCTTCAGCGTTTGCTGCTTGCCCCCCACGCGATAGTCGAACGCCATCGTGCCGCCGTTTGCGCGGATGGTCAGCGTCACCGGCCCTGCTGTCGCGATGGGCGCCGCGGCGACGAGCGTGTCGGCATCCGCATTGTCGCGCGTGTAGAGCGCGATCATCGCCTTGCCCGCGATGCGGGTGATGCCGAACACCAGATACGAGCGATCATTTTGCACGGCTGCAAGCCCGGCCCCTTCGCCATCGCTGCCCGGGGAATAGCGCAGCGTGGTCGACACGGTTGCAATAGGATGCTGCTGCCGTCGCCCGATAAAGGCGGGCGCACCCGAAATATCGCCCAGCGCGGCACCGCGCTCGAGGACCAGCGCGCCGCGGTCCAGCCGATAGACCGGATGTTTGGGCGTGCGTATGCCGACCCATTGCGGGCCGAGGCGCGGCCCCTTGAACGTCTCTACATAGCCAAAGTCGCCGCTGAGCGGCAGCGCCGGTGCCGGTTGCCTGGGCAGCTTGGGGCGCTGCGCGACGAACGGGATCGCCGTTCCGGCGGGCAAGATCTGTGGCCAGCCGTCGCGCCAGGTGACAGGGAACAGAAAGGTCTCGCGCCCGATATTGTAGAGCCCGTCTTTATAGGGACGCGTCGCGAGGAAGGTCGCCCACCAGTCTCCATTCTGCGTCTGGACAAACTTTGCATGGCCCGCCGATGTCACCGGATTGGCGCGGGCGGGATCGAGCGTGCGCTGGGTGAGTATCGGATTGCCCGGAAAGGGCACATAGGGACCGTCAACCGAATCGGCGCGGAACACGACCTCCGAATGGTTGTCGCTCGTCCCGCCCTCGGCGGCGATCAGATAATAGCGGCCGTCGCGTTTCAGCAGGTGCGGGCCTTCGATCCAAATGGGCTTTTTGGACAGGTCGACCCCGCCATTGACGATCTGCGTTCGCGGCCCGACGAGCTTCAGCGTCCGCCAGTCGAACGCCTGCATCCAGATCGCGCGATGGCCCTCGTAGCGCGGCGGTTCGTTGGGAGAGCCGTTATTGACGATATACGCCGTGTCACCGTCCCAGAAGATCGACGGATCGATCCCTTCGAAGGGCAGCCACACCGGGTTCGACCACGGACCTGCCGGGTTTTTCGCGGTGATGACGAAATTGCCGCCACATTGCACGCACGTATTGACGATGTAGAAGATGCCATCGTGGTAGGAGATGTCGGGCGCGAACACGCTTTGCGAAACCGTGCGCCCGGTAAAATCGAGCTGCTCGGGCCGATCGATCGCATTGCCGATCTGCGTCCAGGTGACCAGATCTTTCGATCGGAAGATCGGCAGCCCCGGAAAGTGCGAGAAGGACGAGTTGACCAGAAAATACTCGTCGCCGACGCGCGTTACGGACGGATCGGGATAGTATCCCGACAGGATCGGGTTGCTATAGGCGTCTGCCCGGTGCGCGACCCGCTCCTCTGACCGTCCCTGATAGCTAAAATCTTGGAATCGCGCGGGGTCGGCATTGGCCGCGTCGGCCCATGCCAACAGCAGCGCAGCGATCGGCCCTCGGCACCGCATGGACGATCGCTGCTTCACTCGACTCTCCCGGCTCAGGCGGGCGATGCTCGGGCATCGCTACCGACTTGCGTGTTGGCCGGAGCATACATCAAAGAACAACTCAGACAATTAGCGGCCGCGTGTTTTTCCCTTCAAAGCGGAAAGGGCGACGAGACGCACCCGTTCAGGCGGCGGCGATCTCCCGCAACGCCTGCTCGAACGCTTCGGGAGGCTGTCCGCCCGAAATAAGGTACTGATCGTTGATGACGATCGCGGGGACCGAATGGATCCCGCGCGAGAGCCAGAGCTGCTCGGCGGCGCGCACTTCCTGTGCATACAGATCGCTTGCAAGGATTTCCGCCGCGCGCGCGGGATCCAGCCCAACCTTCTCGGCCACGGCGACCAGCACCGCCGGATCGGACGGATCCTGCTGATCAGTGAAATAGGCCTCGAAGAGCGCGCGTTTCAACGCGGCTTGTTTGCCCTCAAGGTCCGCCCAGTGGAGCAGCCGATGCGCGTCGAACGTGTTATAGATCCGGCTCGTGTCGCTCATCTGCATCGTAAAGCCGAGGTCGGCGGCGCGCTGCCGGATCATCGCGCGGTTGGCGGCCGATTGTTCGGGCGTCGCGCCATATTTTTCAGCGATATGCTCGCCGATATTCTGGCCCTCCTTGCCCATTTGTGGGTTGAGCTCGAACGGCTGGAAAGTGATGTCGGCGTCGATCAGGTCGCCCGTCCGCGCGAGCGCTTCCTCCAGCCCGCGCAGGCCGATGATGCACCACGGGCAGGAAACGTCGGAAACGAAATCGATCTTCATCGGCTTGGACATGCGGCACCCTCTGCAGCTGGAGTGTTGTGAGGATGCGATGTGGGGTGCGCCCTTCGAAAATACACCGGTTACACCTCTTGTTATCAATTATATTGTGCACAATATAAAAAGTCCGCACGAACCCTTTCTTTGAGGAGACGACCATGAGCACGCTTTACAGCACGAAGGTAACCGCCATTGGCGGCCGGAGCGGCACCATCCGCAGCGAAGACGGCCTGCTTGACCTGCAACTCGCCCTCCCGACCTCGCTCGGTGGCAAGGGTGGCGCGACCAACCCGGAGCAATTGTTTGCGGCAGGCTATGCCGCCTGTTTCGAAAATGCCGTGATCCACGTGACGCGGGGCAAGGCCGAAAAGGTCAAGGATGACGACATCGTCGTGATTGCCGAGGTTGGCTTGTCGCCCAACGCACCGGGCGGGTTCGTACTGTCGGTCGCGCTCGATGTGACGATCACCGGGCTCGACCAGGCCAGTGCCGAGGCGATCGTCGCGGCGGCCCACGCCGTCTGCCCCTATTCGAACGCGGTAAAGGGGAATATCGACGTCAAGATCACCGTCACCACCAAGTGACGGAGGCGGAGGCGGCAATGGGCGAAGACGATGATTTCCTGCGGTTAGACCTGCAGGTGTGCTTCCCGCTCTATGCCGCCTCCAACCTGTTCAGCCGACTCTATCGTCCGGTGCTGGCCAAGCTCGGGCTGACCTATCCGCAATATCTGGTGATGCTGGTCTTGTGGGAGCAGGCTCCGCAAAGCGTCGGCGCGCTGGGCGAGCGGCTGCATCTCGACAGCGGGACGTTGACCCCCTTGCTCAAGCGGATGGAGGGGGCGGGGCTGGTGACCCGGCAGCGCGACGCGGCCGATGAACGGCGGGTTCTGATTGCCCTGACCGAGCAAGGCATGGCGCTGCGCCAGCAAGCGCGCGACGTGCCGCAAACCCTGGCGAGCAGCCTTTCTTTGTCGCCCGAGGAACTGATCGAATTGCGCGCGAGCGTACAGCATCTGGTCGCGGTGCTCGCGTCGGCTGAGGCGACCGTCTCGCCCAGTTGATATTGCGTACCGCGCCGCGCCGTCGCAGGACAGCGCAATGCGCACCACGTCCTCCACCGCCACCGTGCGGCTCTATTATCTCGACGAAAACGACGCGGTTGCGCAGACCTTGTTCTACGGCCCGCTATCCGAGGCGATGCTGCTCGCCAGCCAACAGCCCGAGGAGGTGCAGGCCGGTCTGTGGCTGGCGACCGATAATGATGTGGTGGCGTTCCTCGACATCAGCGACGGCTGACGGGGAGGGGGCTGGACCGGGACCGGGGGACGCGCCGCCCCCCGGCCCCGCACGCGTTACCAGCTCAAGCCGATCCGCGCATAGACATAGCGGCCGTTGAAGCCGAACGGCGAGTAATATGGGAATGCCACCAGCCCGGTGCTGTTGAGCGTGGTCCCGACCGATGAGGTGAGTTTCACATAATCGGGATAGGTGTCGAGCAGGTTGTTCGCGCCGACCGCGACGTTGACGTTCTTCACCAGTTGATAGCGCGCCTCGAGATCGAAGATCGTGTGCCGCCCGCTGTGAATGTCATTCGCCGCCAATCCGTTGCCGCTGCTCGGCTGGGTCACGTCGCCATAATACGATGCGCGCCCGGTCACGCCGATCTTGTCGAGCGACCAATCGACCGTGCCGACCACCTTTTCGCGCGGCGTGCCCTGTTCGAACGAGATGATGCGCTGGCGTGTGAACAGCGCCTGCGTCGAACTGGTCGAGACGCCGTTGACGAGCGCGGTGATCGTGGCATTGCCCGGGAAGCTGGTCACCTTGATGTCGTTGAAATTGGCGGCGGCGGTCAGATCGAAGGTGCCCGCCGCAGGAGTCGCCTTGCGATAATGCGCGACGATGTCGATGCCCTTGGTGGTCGAGCGGATGCCGTTGAGCAGGAAGCGCCCGGCCGAGACGTTAAACGGCGCAAGCAAGGCCGCAACGACCGTGCCGCTCAGATTTTCCGACAGCGCAATCTGGTCGCGCTGCTTGATCTGATAGGCGTCGACCGAGAGATCGAACCCGCCCGAGCGCAGGACGAACCCTGCCGACAGGTTGCGCGATTTTTCGGCGCGCAGCGGTTGTCCGCCAAGTGCGACGCCGACCGCGCTGGTCGAGGGGAACAGGCCGGTTTCCACCACCGCGCCACCGGTGCCCAGCACCGAGGCGGTCGAGGTGAAATATTGTTGCTGCAGCGACGGCGCGCGGAATCCGGTCGAGGCGGTGCCGCGAATGGCGAACCAGGGCGCGAAGTCATAGCGCGCGCTGAGCTTGCCGGTCGCGGTTTCGCCAAAGTCCGAATAGCTCTCCCCGCGCACCGCCGCGCCGAGCGTCAATTTGTCGGTCGGCTTGGCTTCGAGGTCGAGATAACCCGACACGTTGTCGCGGTGCTTGTCGATCACGTTGGAGGGCTGGAAGCCGGGAAAGCCCTGCGCACCGCCGCCGAGCGCGGACGCCGCACCGGGCGCACGATTGTACGATGTCGGCTCGCCAGCGCCGATCTGGAAGCTCTCGCGGCGATATTCCACGCCCCAGGCAATGTTGATCGTGCCTTCGCCGAGCGGCTGCTCGCGCGAGACGTCGATCCCGCCGACCAGCTGGTCATAGGTCAGCTTGCCGTCGTAAAAATTCTTCTGCGAATTGGCACCATAAGTGGCGTTGCCCGAATTGCGCGTGTTGAAGTTGAGCTGGTTGCGGCCGTACGACACGTTGAAATCGACCTTCCAGCCCGACAATTCCCCGCGAATGCCGGCCGTCTCGGTCAGATCGTTCGATTCGACCGCGATCAGCGGGGTGAAGCCATCGGGATAGAGAGTCGCCAGTGCGGCGGCATTGGCGTTGTTGTCGGTACCGCCGTTGATGCGCGGGGTTGCCGCGCTGGTGCTGTTGCGATGCTGGTAGCCACCAAAGCCATACAGCGTCCAGCCCGTGTCGCCGAGCGGGGCCGCGGCATTCACATAGCCGGTATATTGCTCGACCGCAGGATCCCCGAAGCGCGAGCGTACCGTCAGCGGCGTCTTGCGCGGATCGAAGTCGCCCCGGCTGGTCGCGCCGCGGTTGAGATATTCGCCGGAAATGGTGAGGAAACCGTCCTCGCCGAGGCCGATGCCCTGCCATCCCGATGCGGTCACGGTCTTGCCGTCATGCTCGCTGCGGGCACCGCGCGCGGTGGTTACGTCGGTGATGTATTGGCCGTAGGTGACCGATGCCCCGCCGCCCGTGCGCGCTTCGCGCAGCCGCAAATTGACGACGCCCGCGATCGCGTCTGACCCATATTGCGCGGCCGCCCCGTCGCGCAGCACTTCGATCCGGTCGAGCGCCACCGAGGGAATCGTGTTCAAATCGACCGAAGCCGAGCCGCGCCCGACCGAACCGTTGGTGTTGAGCAGCGCCGAAGTGTGCGCCCGCACGCCGTTGATGAGCACCAGCGTCTGGTCCGGCGACAGGCCGCGCAGCGTAGCCGGGCGGATCGAATCGGTGCCATCCACCGCAGACGAGCGCGGGAAATCGATCGACGGAACGATCGCGGCGAGCGAGGCGGCGAGTTCGGTCGTGCCCTGATGCTGCAGGTTGGCGGCGCTCAGCACGTCGATCGGCGCGATGCTGTTCAACCGCGACCGGCCGGTGGTGCGCGTGCCGGTGACGACGATGTCCTGGTTCGCGGCCGCCTCCGGGGCGGTCGCTTCGGGCGCATTGGCGGGAACGCTTTGCGCGCTGGCGGCGGCAGCGTAGCTCAGCGCCAGCGCGGAGACAGCGACGGCGAGGGTCGGGCGGAGGTTGGTCATGGTAAGGTCCCTTTGCGAAATCACGTTTTGTCGTTGGTGGCCGGAACAGCCGAGGCCTGGCGCAGCAGGCGCGGGCGCGCCCTTAGGGCGGCAGCAAAATCCAACGCTGGATTTTGGGAAAACGTCCGGCTGCGACAGGGGTGAACGATCGAACGACGTGATGCTTCATGCAGATAAAATGTCCGTGCGGCCCCCGAAGCGGCATTGCACTGAAATTCCTCTGTACTGACCGGGATTACAATGTGGCCAAACCCTTAGCGCGGCCAAGAATAGCTTCTGGCCTGCCATCAGCGTGTGGGCGGCAGGGGGGATTGGCGCGGCACAGCGGCACGCCAGTCGCGAAGCGACCGTCAGGACTTCCGTGTGCGGGTAAACCCTAAAATCGCCCCATGAGCCCTGACTCGGACAAAAGACCCCTAAAAAGTGAAACGTTTCACAAAGGCGTCATACTGCGGTGCGACAGCGCAGTACCGAATCGGAAAAAAGGGGGACAAACATGGCTTTCACGAAATTATCCGGAGCCTTGGGGGCTCGGGTGGCCAGCGGCGCGCTCATTGCCGTCCTGTGCGCGCAACAGGCGCATGCGCAGCGCGCGGAAACACCGGACGCGGCACCGGCCGAGGTCGCTGCGGCAGAGGGAGGCGATATCGTCGTGACCGGGCAGAAGCTCGGCGCGGGCAAGGCACGCGCGACTTTCGAGCTGGACCGCGCCGACATCGCTGACCGCCCGCTCGGGGCAGATATCACCCAGAGCCTGGCCAAAGTACCGGGCGTCAAGGTTTCGACCGGTGACGCACGCGGCGGCTCCTTCTCGTTCGAGCTGTTCTTGCGCGGCCTGAACAAGGAGCAGATCGGGCTGACGCTGGACGGCATTCCGACCGGCGATGCGCGCTTCAACGGCGGGTCCCCGCCGCAGCGCTTCATCGATTCGAGCAACATCGGCACTATCGTCGTGTCGCAGAGTGCGGGCGATATCGGCGCGCCATCGCGTTTCGCGCTCGGTGGGTTCATCGATTTCCGCACCGAGGAGCCGGCCCGTGATTTCGCCGTCACGGCGGAAGGGGGCGTCGGCAGTTTCGACTATAATCGTGCCTCGCTGCGGATCGACACCGGCGATCTCCCAGGCGGTGTCGCCATGTATGGCAGCTTCTCGCACCAGCGGAATGCTGTGTGGGCGGGGCCGAACGCACGGCATTCCAATCGCGACCATGGCGAGTTCAAGGCGGTCAAGACGTTCGACAACGGATCGTTCCTGAAGGCTCGGGTGTCGTATAACAGTCAGTTCGACAACGACTTCAATATTGTCACGCTGGCGCAGTTCAAGGCCAATCCGAAGAGCGATTTCCTCAACGATACGCTGACCGGCATTCCCAACCAGGATTTGAACTATGGCGGCACCTTCGGCGGGGCGCGTCGCGATTTCCTTGCCTATCTCAACGGCAAGTTTGTCCTTGCCGACCATGTAACCCTCGCCATCAACCCTTATTACCAGACGCTCGACGGCTATTCGCTAAGCTATCAGAACCGTCACCGTCAGCTTGCTGGCGCGGACCCGTATGCGGTGCTCGGCTATACCGCGACCGGCGGCGCTGTGCGCCCGGCGCTGGCGACGACGTCCAATCCGAACGTGGTCGGCGGCCCGGCCGACATGCGCGTCACGCCGCGCAAGCGCGAGCGCTATGGCAGCACAGCGGAGCTCACGATCGCGGATCTGGTGCCGCGCAATACCGTCCGCATCGGCGGCTGGTTCGATGGCGGCACGTCGTCCGAGGAACGCGACTTCTATCCGATCCTTCCCTCTACCACGGAGCTCGCGTGGAAGGGCGGGTTGCCGTCCTATGTGCTTTACAATCGGTCGACCTCGATCACGACGCTCGAATTTTACGGGCAGGATTCTTTCCAGCTTGTACCGGGCATATTTCGCCTCGATGCCGGCGTGACGTGGTACCACATCCGATACAAAGCGCAGTCGCCGCTGGAATATTCGGCAAAGCTCGATTTTTCGCAGAATTCGCCAGTTCAGCCAAAGGTCGCGTTCAGCCTCACGCCGCTTGCACACCTTGAAATTTTCGGCGGTTTCGCCCGCAATTTCTCGGGCATCCCGGAGGATGCTTTCCTCGGCTCGACCGCCATCATCCAGCCCGGCGACTTAAAGCCCTTGCAGTCGAGCAACATCGACGGTGGCGTGCGCTATACCGCCAAGCACCTGGCGCTGTCCGCGCAGGCGTTTCATGTCCACCTGAAAAACGGCGTGGGAATCGTGCCCAACGATCCGACGGTCACCGATCCGATCGACATTCAGCGCGGAAACCTGGCCACGCGCGCCGCGAGCATCCTGGGGCAGACCACCAACGGCGTTGAGGTCGCGGCGCTGGCGACTTTCCCCTGGATCGACGCCTATGCGACCTATTCCTATCAGCAGGCCAAATACGATGACGCCGCCATCGGCTCGCGCGATCGGCTCAATCTTGCCTCGGTCGGGATCATCGCGGGGAGCGATGTCCGGGATATCCCGCGCAACAGCGCCTATGGCGAACTGACGCTGAAGCCCGTTGCGGGGCTGCGGCTGCAGGGCAATATCAAATATATCAGCAGCCGGGTGGGGGGCGACATCATCGCGCCGACCACCTTCCAGGAAGTCGCGATCGACCGCATCCCGGGGTACACGCTGGTCGGCGCGATGGCCCGCTATGACCTGCCGCAGATCGGCGTGCTGAAGAATGCCTCGATCCAGCTTAACGTCGATAACGTGTTCGACGTCGGCTATATCGCCTCGGTCACCAGCGCGACCGCGACGGCGACCGAAACCGGGTTGCCGGGGCGGTCGCTGGGCCGCTACTTCATCGGTGCGCCGCGCACCGTGACCGCGTCCTTCCGGGTCAGGTTCTAAGGGCGCTGAGCGCGCGCTCAGTCGCGATACCCTCTCGTGTCGACCGAGACTGACACCGGTCATGCTCGGTCGGCAGGAGGAGCGCGGATCGTCGCGAGCGCCCCTGTGACCGGAGGTGCGGACAACGGGCATATCGGGGGCATTTCGGGGCTGGACCATGGCCCGGTTTATTCTCCTCGATCTGCCCGCCCATTTGCTTTCGCGCGATCCTCGGCGACTTGTGGATGGATTTCGATAAACGTAGGCAAGGCTGTGCCAGGTGGGAGGGAATAAGAACCGCAATGGGAGACGCGAAGCGGGCACGACCACCGACGCTGAAGGATCTCGCGCGCGAAGCCGGTGTCTCGCTCACCAGCGCGTCTTACGCCATTAACGGGACCGGCTCCGTCGGCCCGAAGACCCGCGCGCATATCCTTGATGTCGCAAAGCGCATCGGCTTTCGCCTCAACCTGAGCGCGAAATCGATGAAGTCGGGCCGCTCGGGCATGTTGGCGCTCATCATTCCCGATCTCGGCAATCCGTTCTTCGCGGCGCTGGTCCAGGCTGTGTTCCGCGAAGCACGCGCGGCGGGGTATCAAATCTATATGACCAACACCGAGGGATCTGAAGAGATCGAGGCGGAAGCGCTGGCGATGGCGGTCGGGTTGCGGGTCGATGGCCTCATCTGGTTCTCAATACGAGACAAGGACACCTCGGACGGCATCCTGTCCAATACGCCGACGGTCGTGCTCGATCGCACGGTCCCTGGATATGACACCGTGAGCGTGAACTATCTGGAGGCGGGGCGTCTTGCCGGGCAGTATCTTCTGGAGCGCGGCCATCGCCGGATCGGGATCGTGTCCGGCCCGCTCGACATCGCCAGCATGCGGGACCGCTGCGCGGGGGTGGTCGAGGCCTTTCGCAAGGGCGGGGAGATCGTCTTCAACCTGGAGAACAGCTTTTCGCTCGACCTCGAACCGATCGTCAAGGCGCGCTTGATCGAGGACCGCCCGACCGCCGTCTTCGCGGGGGCGGATATCATCGCGATCGGCGTCATTCGCTTCGCACAGACCCAGGGTCTGGCGGTGCCTGCCGATCTGTCCGTGCTAGGGTTTGACGATATCGATCTCGCCAGCCTGACCCAGCCCCAGCTCTCCACCTGCGAAATCCCGATCGAACACCTCGCCGGACGCGCCTTGCAAACGCTGGTCGCTCGAATCAAGGGGCGGGACGATGCCATCCAGTCCTTGCTGGTTGAATCCCGCGTCATCGAGCGCGAGTCGGTTGCCCGCCTGCTACCGCTGCTCCCTGTCGCCGGACACGCCGTTCTCTCTGACGGTACATGCCAATGAGCGCCGATAGCTACGCTCGCAGAACCCTACTTGTCTTTAAAATGTGAACGTTCACATTTCTGTCATTATCAGCCGTCATTTCAGGCGGATGAGGTTTGCATCTCCCCGCTGCGGCGGGGCCAGGGGTCAGCCATACCGAGCGAGGGAAACGGGACATGCCTATCACACGACGCGCGCTTCTGGTGGGAGCAGCGGGCTCGACGTTGCTGCTGGGTGCGCCAGGGATCGTGCGCGCGCAGCAAGTCTTCCGCGCCTATCCCTTTACGCTCGGCGTGGCGGCCGGAGACGCGGCGGCGGACGGCTTCGTGCTATGGACGCGCCTCGCGCCCGAGCCGCTGGAGCCGCATGGCGGGATGCCGATGGCGCCGATCGCGGTGCAGTGGGAGGTCGCTGCCGATCCGGCTTTCAAGACAATCGCGGCCAAGGGTGAGGCGCTCGCGCGGCCCGAACTGGGCCATTCGGTGCATGTCGAGGTGGCGGGGCTGCAGGCCGATCGGCCCTATTGGTATCGCTTCACCTGCGGCCGCGAGCGTTCGATGCGCGGGCGGGTGAAGACGCTGCCGGCCGCCGGTGCCTCGGTTGCCAGGGCCCGGTTCGTCGTGGTGGGCTGCCAGCATTACGAGCAGGGCCTCTACACCGCTTATGGACATGCCGCGCACGAGGAGGCGGATTTCGCGTTCCATTATGGTGATTACATTTACGAAGGCCGCACCTCGCCGATCAATTTCGATTATGGCGGTGCGCCGCGCAAATTCATCCGCGCGCACGTCGGCGAGGAGCCGTACAGCCTCGACGATTATCGCCGCCGCTACGCACAGTATAAGACCGACCCGGATCTCCAGGCCGCCCACGCGGCGACCGGCTGGTACGCCACGTTCGACGATCATGAGGTGCAGAACAACTGGGTCAGCGACCGCGACCAGAACGGCACGCCGCCCGACGCGTTCCTGCTGCGCCGCGCCGCTGCCTTCCAGGCCTGGTATGAGCACATGCCGGTTCGCAGTGCGTCGATCCCGCATGGCGGCGCGATCCAGGCCTATCGTCGCGCACGGTTCGGCGACCTGCTCGATCTGCATTTGCTCGACACCCGCCAGTTCCGCACCGATCAGCCCTGTGACGACGGCTTCAAGGCGCGCTGCGCCGGCTGGGATGCGGCCGATGCGCAGGTGCTGGGCAGCCCGCAAGAGGCCTGGCTTGGCCGCAACCTCGCCGAGGGCAAGGCACGCTGGAACGCGATCGCGCAGCAGGTGATGGTGATGCCGCTTGATCGCCGCATGGGCGACGAGCCCGAGCCGATCCGCAACATGGACAGTTGGGGCGGCTATGATCGCCCGCGTGAGCGGCTGCTCTCCAGCTTCGCCGGGCATGGCAATGTCGTGGTGCTGACCGGCGACGAGCATCAGAATTACGCGGGTGAACTGCGCACCCACGCCGGGCAGGGTGAAGCGGTGGCGGTCGAATTCGTCTCCACCTCGATCAGCTCGGGCGGCGACGGTGCCGATGTCCGCGCCGGCAGCGACAAGATTCTCGCGCGCAATCCCTATCTCAAATATATGAACGATCGGCGCGGCTATCTGCTGTGCGACGTGACCAGCGACCAGTGGCAGGCGCAGTTCCGCACGGTCGACCAGGTTACCGAACCCAACGCGCCGGTGAAAACGGCGCGCACCGCGATCGTGCCGCATGGCCGTCCCCAGCTCGATTTCGCCTGACGGGGACGCTGATTGCATAAGGATGAAGGGGACTGCCTGCCCGACACACGGCGGCGCGCGGCGATCCGTCGCGTCGGCGAGGTCGGGCTGGCGGCGGCGGTCGTCGCGGCAGGTGCGCCGCTGTCGGCAAGCGCAGGGGCGAAGATGCAGCGGGAAATGATGCCTGATTTTGGCCCGAATGTGGTGGTGCTGGATCCGTCCATGCCCGACGGCGAGATACAGGCGGCGATCGATGCGATCTTCGCGCTGCAGGAAGCCGCGCATTTCACCGATCGGCGCTTCGCCATCCTGTTCCGGCCGGGTCGCTACCGCGCCGATGTAAAGGTGGGCTTCTTCACCCAGATCCTTGGCGTCGGGGCGCTGCCCGGTGCGGTGACGATTGACGGTCAGGTTCGCGTCAATGCCGATTGGCTGAAGGGGGATGCCCTTGCCAATTTCTGGCGCGGTGCCGAAAATCTGACGGTTCGCCCGCCCAAGGGCTGGGATCGCTGGGCGGTATCGCAGGCGGCACCCTATCGGCGGATTCATATGCTGGGCGATCTGCTGCTCGACGACGGCGGTTCGTCGAGCGGTGGTTTCCTTGCCGATTGCCGGATCGAAGGGACGGTTCACGCCGGCAGTCAGCAGCAATGGTATAGCCGCAGCAGCCGGATCGGCGGATGGCAGGGCGTGAATTGGAACATGATGTTCCAAGGCGTCCAGGGCGCGCTCGCCACGAGCTTTCCCGACCCGGCGGTGACGACGCTGCTGCGCGTTCCGCTGTTGCGCGAAAAGCCGTTTCTTCAAGTGGACGAGGCTGGCCGCTGGTCGGTGTTCGTGCCCGCGCTGCGCCGTGACGCGGTCGGGCCGAGTTGGGCGGAGGGCCATGCGCCGGGAAGCGCCCTGCCGATCGCGCATTTTTTCCTTGCCCATCCCGGCATGGACGCCGCGACACTCAATGCAGCGCTGGAGCGGGGACAGCATTTGCTGTTCACGCCGGGCGTCTATCGGCTCGCTGCGCCGATCCGGGTGAAGGGTGCCAATCGCGTGCTGCTCGGGCTTGGGCTCGCGACGTTGCAGGCGGTGGCCGGCACGGCGGTGCTGGAGATTGACGATGTCCCCGGCGTCACCGTGGCGGGGCTGATGATCGATGCCGGGGCCGAGCGGTCAACCGTGCTGGTGCGGGTTGGCCCGCCTGGCAGCGACGGCGATCATCGGCACAACCCGGTGCTGCTGGCCGACCTGTTCTTCCGCGTGGGCGGGGTCGAGGTGGGGAAGGTGGAGACCTGTCTGGAGATCAACAGTCATCACGTCCTTGCCGATCATGTGTGGATCTGGCGGGCCGACCATGGCGATGTCGATGGTAGGCGGGTGCATGTCGGCTGGGACGAGAGCACTGGCGACCACGGGCTGGTGGTGAACGGCGACGACGTGACGATCCACGCGCTGTTCGTCGAACATTTTCAGCGGTATCAGACGTGGTGGCGCGGTGAGCGCGGCCGCACCTATTTCTATCAGAACGAACTGCCCTACGATCCCCCCACCCAGGCGGCATGGATGGCGGGGGGCACGCGCGGCTGGGCCGCCTATAAGGTGGACGACGGGGTGCGCGAACACGAGGCGGTGGCGCTGGGCATCTATGTCTATTTCCGCACAAACCCCGATGTCGTGCTGGAAAGCGCCATCGAGGCACCGGGGCGGCCAGGGGTGCGCTTCCGCGACGTCACGACCATGTCGCTGGGGGGCGGGGTGGGCACGATCGCGCACCTCGTGAACGATACCGGTGCTGCGGCCCGGCACGGTGCCACGCAGCAGCGGCTTATTGCTTACCCCTGACCGGCTGGTGCGGGTTCGCGAACCATGAGCATCACCAGCCCGCCCGCAAAGGTCAGTCCTGACAGCAGAAAGAGCAAAGGCGCGAAGCTGCCCGGCATCGCGGCCAGCCAGGCGACAGCGGTGCCGATCAGCGCTGGCAACGTGTTGGTGAGGTTCAGGATGCCGAGATCGCGGCCGCGATGCCGCTCGCTGGGCAGTTCCTGCATCCAGAAGGCACCGTGGAGCGCCATGAACACTTGCGCGCCGACGCCATAGACCAGGAACCCCGCCACCGCGACCGGGCGGGTGGCCGCGAGCGCCATCACGGCCAGTCCGCCAGCGGTGACCGCAGCGGCTCCCAGCAGGAAGGGTTTGCGCCGCCCGATCCGATCCGACAGCCGCCCGAGCAGCAGCGTGCAGGGGAGGGGGAGCAAATACGCGAGCACCAGCGTGCGACTTACGAAATCGGCGGCGTCGATGGCGGCCTGCCGTGGCGGCAGATCGGCAAAGTAATAATAGAGATAGAGCGTCAGCCCGTTACCGGCCGATTGCAGCAACAGGCGTGCGATCCAGGCGACCGCCAGATTGCGGCGGGCCACGACGCGCGGGATGGAGGGCGCGTGGGTCGGCAGTCGCCGGGCAGTCGAGAAAGCGAGCGGAACGATCAGCAGCGCAATCGCCAGCGACAGCAGGCAAAGGCGTCCGGTCTCGCTGAGGCCGGGCAACTTCACCAGCGCCCAGGCGGTGGCGGCACCAATCGGATTGGCGAGCGCGAGCAGCCCGCCGGTAAAGCCTTTCTGTGCGTCGGGGATCTCGTCTGCCATCAGCGCCAGCAACGGTGCCAGCACGGCATTGGCGGCGCATTGCACCGCCACCACCGCCAGCAGCACGCCGAGTGGCGATGTGGCGCGGGCGAACAGCGCATAAGACAGCGCCAGGCTGACGATGCCGAGCAGCAGCCAGCGCCGCCGCCCATCACCGCGCGCGACCGATCGGTCGCTCAGCCAGCCGAAGCCGAGATTCGCACCGATCGCCGCCAGCGTTCCGATCAGCGCGACCAGGGTGAACAGGTTCAGCCGGTCGACACCGGCGACCGCCTCCACTTTCATTGGCAGGAAGACGGTGAATAAGGGCAGGTATCCGATCGTCCCGCCTGCATTCGCAAGTGCGAAAAGAAGCAAAAAACGCCAATGCCGCGCGCTGGTATCGGCGGGGGTAAAGGGACGCGGGACTGTCATGCCCGGTCGCGAATAGAGCGTGCGTCCTGCCGTGCCAACGCCGTTTCGAGACTTCCTTTGTGCGGGAGCCATTCCGCTTCGCCCATGCCGAATGATTGCCGAAATATGACAGTTATGAGAACGATCTCTAGGTAAAATGCTACGAAAATGTGACTTGTTGACCCAATAAAGAATGTTTGTATGAGAACGTTCACATCATGGAGGGACCATGATTTAGCGATAGCGGGGAGCCCATATGACACGTGAACACTCAAGGAAATCGACGATTTGGCTGGCGGGGATCTCCTCGCTGGCATTGCTGGCGGTGCCCAGCGTTGCTGCAGCGCAAAATACCAGCCCCAACGATTCGCCGGCCGCCAAGGACGATGGCGATATCGTCGTCACCGGCATCCGCGCGAGCTTGCGCGAATCGCTGGCGCTGAAGCGTGATGCGCAGGGCGTCGTCGACGGCATCACCTCCGAAGACATGGGCAAGTTCCCGGACACCAACCTCGCCGAATCGCTCCAGCGCATCACCGGCGTTTCGATCGACCGCTCGATCGGCGAGGGCTCGACCGTTACCGTCCGCGGCTTTGGCCCCAATTATAACCTGGTGACGCTCAACGGCCGCCAGATGCCGACCTCGACGCTGGACGGCGGCGCGACCGCGCCGACCTCGCGCCTGTTCGACTTCGCCAATCTTTCGTCCGACGGCATCGCTGCGGTCGAGGTTCACAAGACCGGTCGCGCCGACATCGAATCGGGCGGCATCGGCTCGACGATCAACATCCGCACGCCGCGCCCGCTCGACAAGCCGGGTCTGCACGGCAGCTTCGCCGTGTCGGGCATGTATGATACGTCGAGCAACGCGAAAAACACGCCCATCACGCCCGAAGTTTCGGGCATCGTCAGCGACAGCTTCCTCGACAATCGCGTCGGCATCCTGCTCACCGGCACCTATCAAAAGCGCAAGGCGGGCAATAACGAAGCCTATGTCGGCTGGAAGAACGGCCGCACCGGATCGGACACCAGCGGCGAGCTCGCCCAGCCGGGCGATCCGCGCTACGCCAACATCACCAATCGCCCGACCGGCGACCAAGTCTACACCGTGCCGCAAAATGCCGGCATCGGCATCAACGATATCGAGCGCGAGCGGATCAACGGCCAGGCGGTGCTGCAATTCAAGCCGACCGACACGCTGACCGGTACGATCGACTATACCTATTCGCGCAACCGCGTGACGGTGCGCAGCAACAGCATCGGCGTCTATTTCAACAATAACGACACCGTCAGCCAGTGGACCAGCGGCGCGGTGGCGAGCCCGGTCTTCTACACCGAGCGGTTCAAGGCGAGCGAAGGCAAGGACGTTTCCTACGTCAGCAACCTCAGCGCCAACCAGAGCGAGAACAATTCGATCGGCGCGAACCTGCAGTGGAAGCCGGGAGGAGACTTCTCGTTCGAGTTCGACGGCCATCACTCGATCGCCAGTTCTGGCCCGACCAACAAATACGGCACCAGCACTTCGGTCAGCACCGCGATCTTCGGCGCGGCCAGCCAAACGATCGACTTCACCCACTATATGCCCGTGCTGTCGATCACGATGCAGCCGGGGATCGACCTGCTCGACGCGTCGCGTATTCAGGCGACCGGGAACTCGTTCCGCAACGGCATGTTCCGCGACGAGATCAACCAGGCCCAGTTCAAGGGCCGCTGGGAGCATGGCGGTCTGCTCGACAGCGTCGACTTCGGCATCTCCTATGTCGATAACAAGGTCCGCTCGGCCTATGGCTATCTGCAGAACAACACCTGGGGCGGTGCTGGCCCGGCCTCGGATTTGCCCGACAGCCTGTTCTCGCTCGCAACCATTCCGGACAAATATCCGGGCCTGAAGACCGATGGCAGCCTGCTGATCCAGAAGATCTTCACCAAGAATTTCGAGAGCCTCGTGGGCAATCTCGAGAGTCTGTATAAGGTGTGCTCGAAGCCGCAGAGCGGTACGCCGCTCGGGCCCGACACCTGCCTGGCGCAATATACCGTCGATCGTCACATTGAGGAAAAGACGCTCGCTCCGTACCTCCAGGCGAATGTGAAGTTCGACGCGTTCGGCCGCCCCGCGCATTTCTATGCCGGCGTCCGTTACGAAAAGACCTGGATCGACTCCTCCGCGCTCGTGCCGGTGGCGACGGGTACCAAGTGGGTTTCGGCGAACGAGCTCAACGTGGTCTATTCGGGCAAGAGCGACTATACGACGCTCAGCGGATCGTATGAGAACTGGCTGCCGTCGTTCGACTTCGACATCTCGCCGCTGAAAAACGTGAAGCTGCGTGCCTCGTACGGCCATACCATCGCGCGGGCGGATTATGGCAGCCTGCAGGGCGGCCAGACGATCGATTCGCTGTTCCGGGTCGATGGCGGCACCGGCAGCCAGGGCAATCCCGGCCTGCTGCCGTACAAGTCCAAGAATCTCGATTTCTCGGCGGAATGGTATTACCGGCCTGATAGCTACATTTCGGTCGGCTATTTCCATAAATCGGTGGTGAACTTCATTGGCACCGGCCAGGTGAAGAAGCCGGTGTTCGGTCTGACCAACCCGGCGGACGGCCCCCGTTACAAGGCGGCGATCGCGGCGCTCGGCGCGGGTGCGACGTCGAACGACATCCGCCAGTATATCTTCAAGAACTACCCCAATTCGGTGGTGATCACCGGCGGTACGCCGGGCAATTACACCGGCGACATTCTCGGCCTGCCCGAGGACAATCCGGTGCAGTTCACCGTCAACACGCCGGTGAACAACAACCAGACCGCCAACGTCCATGGCTGGGAATTCGCGCTCCAGCACGCCTTCTGGGACACTGGCCTGGGCATGATCCTGAACTACACGATCGTCGATGGCGACGTGCACTATAAGAACAACATGCCCGCAACGGTGAACCAGTTCGCGCTGGTCGGCCTGAGCGATACGGCGAATGTGATCGGCTATTACGACAAGAACGGCGTCCAGGCGCGCGTCGCGTATAACTGGCGGGCCGAGTTCCTGTCGGGCGCGGGGTCGAACCCGAGCTATACCGAAGCCTATGGCCAGCTTGATGCCAGCGCGAGCTGGGAAGTGCGGCCGCGCGTCACCCTGTTCGTCGAAGGGATCAACCTGACCGGCCAGGGGCGCCGCGCACACCAGCGGACCGACCAATATGTCACGGTCACCGCGCCGGGCTATGCCCGCTATACGGCGGGCGTGCGCTACCGCTTCTGACGACCATCGGGCCTTGCGGTTTCGCGACCGCAAGGCCCTTCCACCCCGCCGCGCCGCGTGCCAACGCCTGCGGCGGGGATTTGGGAAACGACTATGACCGACCATGTGCTCGTGACCATCGACGATCACCGCGCGACCCGGATCGACCGGGGCCGCAGCGCGGTGCTGGGCGATGCCGTGCAGCTTTGCCTGATCGTGCCCGACGAGTTCCGGTCGGTGCAGAATGCCTATCCGATCCTGTTCCAGCGCACCGCCGCGCGCGATGGCTTTCAGGCGGTGGCGCTGTTCGGCTTTGCGCCGGAGGAGAATCTGTATCTGGAGGGCGATCGCTGGGATGCACCCTATCTCCCGCTGGCGATGGCGACCCGGCCCTTTCTGATCGGTCCGCCGCCGCAGGGTGGGGACGTGCCGCAATTGCATCTCGATGCCGCGAGTCCGCGCGTGCTCGCACCGGGGAATGCGGGCTATGACGCGGCATCGCCGCTGTTCGACGATGCCGGCGCGCCGAGCGCCTATCTGGCGGCGGTGCTGGAGGGGCTTGGTCGGCTCGACCGCGGCTATCGCGCCGCGCCCGATTTCTTCCTGGCGCTCGAACGGCATGACCTGCTCGAGCCTGTCTCGATCCGGTTCGACGATGCCGAGGGCAATGCCCGCCAGATCGTCGACTTTCACGGCATCGACGAAGAGCGGTTCGCCGCGCTCGACGGCAGCGCGCTGGGCGAGTTGCATCGCGACGGCCATCTGCTGCCGATCACCATGGCGCTGGCCTCGCTCGCCAATATCGCGCCGCTGATCGCGCGCCACCAGCGGCGTGCCCATGGCTGACCCCGCTGAGCTGTTCGACGGGCTGCGTCCAGTGGCGGAGGTGGCAGCGACGGATGCGGCCGCGCTCGATCGCGCGCTTGCGGCCAGCAATGAGCCGTTCGTGGTGCGCGGGCTGGTGACGAACTGGCCGCTGGTCGCGGCGGGGCGGGTGGGGGCGGCGGAGACGCGCGCCTATCTCGCGCGCTTTGCCCGCGATACCGATTTCACCTATGCCGAGGGGCGGCGCGGGGCGGGCGAGCGGATCTTCTACGATGCGACGATGGCGATGAACCATCAGAGCCGCCGCGCCCGCATCGCGGAGATCTTCGCCGCGATGGCGGCGGACGAAGGCGCACCCGACGTGCCGCTGCGCTACATCGCCTCGACCGACGTGCCGCGCTTCTTCCCCGGCCTTGCGGAGGCCAACCCGGCACCGCTCGGGGCCAGGGACGGCATGGCCGCGACGATCTGGATCGGCACCGCGACGCGGGTGGCGGCGCATTGCGACGCGCCGGACAATCTCGTCTGCACAGCGGTCGGCCATCGCCGCTTCACGCTGTTTCCGCCGGACCAGTTCGCCAACCTTTATCCCGGCCCGCTCGACAATACGCCCGGCGGGAGGGCGATCAGCATGGTGGATTTCCACGCGCCCGATTTCGCCCGCTTCCCGAAGTTCCGCGAGGCGCTGCGCCATGCCCGCACGGTGGTGCTGGCACCGGGCGATGCACTGCGCATCCCCAGCCAGTGGTGGCACCATGTCGAGGCGCTCGACCGTTTCAACGTGATGATCAACTATTGGTGGCCGACCAGGCCGTCCTGGCTGGCCGATCCGCACGACGCGCTGCTGATGGCAATCCTCGCGCTTCGCGATCTGCCGGCCGCCGAGCGGGCGCATTGGCGGCATGTGCTGGATCATTATGTATTCGACCCCGGCGAGGCGGTGACCGCGCACATCCCGGAAGGGGCGCGCGGGATCCTCGATCCGCTCACACCGGAAACGGCGGGGCAGTTGCGCGCGTATCTCTTGCGGCAGCTCAGCCGCTAAGCAAAGACGATATAGGAGAGGAAGTTGCATGTCTCGTAGGCGCCAGTCCGTGACGATCCGCCATGTCGCGGCCGATGCCGGCGTTTCGCTGCAGACGGTCAGCCGGGTGATCAACAAGGAACCCGGCGTGCGGCCCGAGATGCTGCAGCGGGTGCAGGCCTCGATCGCCAAGCTCGGTTATGTCCCCTCGCTGGCGGCGCAGCGGATGAGCGGATCGCGCTCCTACCTGATCCTCGCGCTCAACGATCGTGAGCGCACGATTGCCGATTGGCGTGCACGCGAAGGGCGGGACTGGGTGGATCAGATGCTGCTCGGCGGCATGCTCGCCTGCGCCGCGCACGGCTATCGCATGATTGTCGAGTTGGTCGACACCCAGAGCGACCAGATCGAGCGCGAACTGGGGGCGGCGATCGCAGCACTTCAGCCCGATGGCGCGATCCTCACCCCGCCGCATTCGCAGAACCCGGTGATCCTGCGCCTGCTGGCAGAGAAGGGGATCGAGATTGCGCGCATCGGATCGGTGGCGGAAGGGCCGGGGCATATGCTGGTGCAGGACGATCGCGGCAGCGCGCGCCTGGCGACAGAACATCTGCTGGCGCTCGGCCACCGCCGCATCGGCTTCATCGCCGGGCCCGGCGAATATGAACTGAGCGCCTGGCGCGTCGAGGGCTGGCAGGCCGCGATGGCGGCGGCGGGGCTTTCGTCCGAGGGGCTGCTGGAGACGGGCGACTTTTCCTACGGGACCGGTCTGGTGTCGGCACGGGCGTTACTTGACCGCGCCGGTGTGACCGCGATCATCGCGGCCAATGACCAGGCCGCGCTGGCAACGCTGGCGGCGGTGCGCGGCCGAGGGTTGAGCGTGCCTGAGGACGTGTCGCTGATCAGCTTTGACGATACGCCGATCGTGCGCTTTGCCAGCCCGGCACTGACCGCCGTGTCGCAGCCGATTGCCGACATCACCGCCAAAGCGGTCGAGCGGATCATCGATGCGTGCGCGGGGCGCGCCACGGCCTCGACCGAGCCGGTGCTATTGCCCTCGACGCTGATCGTGCGCGAATCCACCCGCCGCGCGCGCGAAGCCTGAGTTTAGGGCACGGGCGGGGGCGCTCGAGCCTGTCCAGCCGCTTCTCGAGCCGCGCGATACGGGCAAGGAGGAGCGTGTGGGCGTCGGCATCCGCCGCGTCGAAGACCTCGCCGTATAGGAGCCCCACATCGTTGCGCGGATGGTCGAGCGCCGAACGTACCTCCATCACGGCAAGGCCGATATTCAGACGGCAGCAACCGAAAGACCGTTGCCGTTGGGTGCGGGGGCCGCCGGCTTGATCTTGAACCACAATGCATAAAGCGCGGGCAGGAACACCAGCGTCAGGATCGTGCCGCCCAAAGTGCCGCCGATCAGCGTGACCGCCATCGATCCCCAGAACACCGACTGGATCAGCGGGACAAAGGCGAGCACCGCAGCCAGCGCGGTCAGGATCACCGGGCGCGAGCGCTGCACGGTCGCCTCGACCACGGCGTCATAGGGCGTCATCCCCAGTTTCTCATTGTCGTGGATCTGGCCGATCATGATCAGCGTGTTGCGCATCAAGATGCCCGCCAGCGCGATCAGCCCGAGGATCGCGTTGAAGCCGAAGGGCTGGCCGGTGACGATCAGCGTGGGCACCACACCGATCAGCCCCAGCGGCGCGGTCGACAGCACGATCCCCATCGCCGACAGGCTGCGTACCTGCAGGATGATCACGATCATCATCAGGAAGATCATGATCGGGAAGATCGGGGCCAGCGCGCTGTTCGCCTTGGCCGCTTCCTCGATCGAACCGGCCGTTTCGATGCTATAGCCGCTCGGCAGACTCTGTACGATCGGCTGGAGCTTGGCGAGCACGGCCGTCGACACGTCGGGCGGTTGTAGCCCGTTGGCGATATCCCCGCGCACGGTGATGGTCGGCAGGCGGTCGCGACGCTGGAGGATAGGATCTTCCATCCGCACCTCGATCTTGCCAATCTGGCTGACCGGCACGCGCTGGCCGTTCGCGCCCATGAGCTGATAGTTGCCGATCCGAGCGGGGTCGAGCCGATCGCTGCCGGCCGAGCGGGCGACGACATCGACCGAGCGGATGTCCTCGCGCACCTGGGAAACGGGCGCGCCGTTCAGCAGGAACTGGAGCTGGTCGGCGACGTCGCTGGAGGTGAGGCCGAAAGCGCGCAGCCGTTCCTGGTCGAGCACGAAGTGCAACGCCGGTGCGCGGTCACCCCAATCGCTGTTGACCGTGCGCATCATCGGATCGGCCTGCATCACGCCCTGCACGCGCTCGGCAATGCCGCGCACCACCGTGAGGTCAGGTCCGGTCACCCGAAACGCTACGGGGAAAGGCGAGGGCGGGCCGAACACCAACTGCGTCGCGCGGACGCGCGCCGCCGGGGCCAGCCCGTTGGCCACCGCCTGCCGCAGCTTGAACTTCAGCCGGTCGCGCGCCGCCTCGTCGGGCGTGCGCACGACGACCTTGGCGAAGGACGGATCGGGCAGCTCGGGTGAGAGCGACATGAAGAAGCGCGGTGCACCCTGGCCGATATAGGCGGTGACGATCTTCGCCTCGGGCTGTTTCTGCAGCCATGCCTCGACCTGGCCGGTCGCCGCGCTGGTCTGGGCAAGCGCGGTGCCCTTGGGCAGCTGCACCTCGACGAGCAGCTCGGGGCGATCCGAGGTGGGGAAGAACTGCTTCTTGACCAGCGGCATGCCCGCCCCGGCGAGAAGAAACGCGCCGAAGGTGATCAGCGTGACGTAGCGCTTGCGCAGCACCGCCCAGGCGATGACGCTGCGCACGCGCTGATAGCGCGGCGTCTGGTAGATGGCGTGATGGCCGCCCTCCACCGGCTTGATATGGGGCAGCATCTTCACGCCCATATAGGGGGTGAAGATCACCGCGACGAACCAGGACGCGATCAGCGCGAAACCGACGACCCAGAAGATGTTGCCGGCATATTCACCCGCGCTCGATTGCGCGAAGCCGACCGGCATCAGCCCGATCACGGTCACCAGCGTGCCCGCCAGCATCGGCGCAGCGGTGTGGCTCCAGGCATAAGCGGAGGCGCGGATACGATCGTATCCTTCCTCCATCTTCACCACCATCATCTCGATCGCGATGATCGCATCGTCGACCAGCAGGCCGAGCGCGAGGATCAGCGCACCCAGCGTGATCCGGTCGAGCACGCGTCCGGTCGCCCACATGACGACGAGCGCGATCGCCAGCGTGAGCGGGACGGCAGCGGCGACGACCAGGCCCACCCGCCAGCCGAGGCTGATCAGGCTGACCACCATCACGATCGCCAGCGCCTCGAAAAAGGTGTGCATGAACTGATCGACGGCTTCGCTGATGTTCACCGACTGATCGGTGACCGGCGTGAGGGTCATGCCGAGCGGCAGTTCCTTCTGGACCTTGGCGACTTCGGCATTGAGCGCCTTCCCCAGATCGAGGCCGTTCCAGCCCTGGCGCATCACGACGCCGAGCAGCAGCGCAGGCTCGCCGCCGCTGCGGATCAGGAAGGTGGCGGGGTCCTCATAGCCGCGTTCGACCGTGGCGATTTCGGACAGACGCAGGCTGTTGCCGTTAACCACGATCGGAAGGTCGCGGATCTTCGAGAGGTCGTCGAACGCGCCGTCGAGGCGGATCGCGACCTGCTGGCCCTTAGTCTCGATCGAACCTGCGGGGGTGACGAGGTTTTGCTTGGCCAGCGCGCCGAAAATGTCGCGCACTGAGACCCCCAGCGTCGCCAGGCGCTGCTCAGTAAATTCGACATAGATGCGCTGCGGCCGTTCGCCGACGATGTTGATCTTGTTGACGCCAGGCACGTGCAGCAACCGCTGGCGCAGCGTTTCCGCCTCGCGCGCCAGGTTGCGCTGGGGTTCGCCCTTGGCCTTGAGCGCATAGAGCGCAAAGGTCACGTCGCCATATTCGTCGTTGACGAACGGCCCCACTACACCGCGCGGCAGCTTGGCCGTTTCGTCGCCCATCTTCTTGCGCGCCTGGTAGAATTGCTCGGGCACGTCGGATGGCGGCGTCGTGTCGCGCAGGGTCAGCGTGGTGAAGGCCAAGCCGGGGCGGGTGAAGGTCTCGCTGCGATCATACCAGCGCAGTTCCTGCAGCCGCTTTTCCAGCGGCTCGGCGACCTGGTCCTGCATTTCCTGCGCGGTGGCGCCGGGCCAGGCGGTGACCACGGTCATAACCTTGATGGTGAAGCCAGGATCCTCGGCGCGGCCGAGCTTGAGGAACGCGATCGTGCCCGCCGCGATGATCGCGATCAGGAAGAAGAGGGTGACGGCGCGCTCGCGCACGGCCAGCGCGGAGAGGTTGAAGCCGTGCTTCTCGGGTCCGCCGCCGCTCATTTGGCCGCACCTTCGATGCGGACGGACTGCCCTTCGTGCAGCATATGCGCACCCATCGCGATGATCCGGTCGGAGGGCTGGAGGGGTGCGGAAATCCGCGCGGTTTCCTCGCCCAGCCCGACGATGCGCACCCGCCGCCAGGTCACGGTCGGCTGCTTGCCCGTGCGAACGATCCACACGCCCGGACCGTGCCCGCTATCGCGGAGTGCGCCGAGCGGCACTTCGGCGGCGGCACCTTCGCCGCCAGTGGCGAGCGTGACGGTAACGGTCGCGCCGAGCGGGGCGCGGGCCGCGCTGCCGTTCAGCACATAGCGCGCCTCAAAGGTACGCGACGCCGGGTTGGCGGCATCGGACAGCTGCCGCAGCGTCGCCGTGCCGGTGCCGCCGTCATAAGTGCGGGCGGTGGCGGTCGCGCCGATCGGCGGGCGCAGATCCTCTGGCAACTGCACCAGTGCCTCGCGGGGGCCGGCGCGGGCAACCCGCACGACCACCTGCCCGGCGGCGACCACTTGACCCGGCTCGGCCAGTGTTTCCATGACCGTACCGTCGGCATCGGCGAGCAACACGCCATAGCCCGCGCTGTTGCGGGCGATACCGGCCTGCGCCTGAGCTGCGCTGAGCTGCGCCGCAGCCGCATCAGCGGCGGCCTTGGCCTTGTCATAGCTGGAGGCGGAGATTGCACCAGCGGCTACCAGATCGCGGAGTCGACGCTCGTCGGCGGCGGTCTGCTGCGCGGCGGCGCGGGCTGCCTCGACGTTGCGGTTCGATGCCTGGGTGGCGAGCGCGAGATCGGTGATGTCGAGGCGCATCAACGGCTGCCCGCGACGCACGACATCGCCCGTATTGACCAGCCGTTCGGTCACCTTACCGCCGACCCGGAAGCCGAAATCACTCTGCACCCGCGCGGCGACGACGCCGGTGAAGTCGCGGGTGCCGGTCTGGGCACGTTGCGGCACGATCGTCCGCACCAATGGCGGCTCGGTGCGCGGATCAGACTCTGTATGCGAGCAGGCCGCTAGCCCGAGCAGAAGCGAAACGGAACAAGCCCGGCCGCGAACGAGAAAATGATCCGACACCTACGAATCCTACAAAAAGCTGGGGCGTAGATGTTGTCATGTGACCATATTGTCAATAGGTCACAATGGAAATCAAAGCAGGGTCAGGGCGCGAGACTGCGCAGGATCAGCCCGGTCAACTCGTTCTGGGCATCGGGCAGCAGGTCGAAATTGCGTTCGAGATCAAGGGGGTCGACGAAGGGTGTCATCGCATAGCAGATGGCACGGCAGGTCTCGTCGAGCGGGGTCTTGCGCTCGAATTCGCCTTTCTCCCGACCCTCGCGGACGATTTCGCCAACCATTACCCGCAGCGCCTCGGTATAGGCGCGCGCGGTCGCCCATTTTTCCGCCGCCGCCGAGGCCGCGATCTCGTAAATCTTGCGATCGTCGAAGAAAAGCTCGACGCTTAGGGCAGTTATACTTCTGAAAAAGCGCCTGAATTTATCGTTTGCGCTTTCGCCTTCGTCGATCGCAGTACGTGCAGCCTCAAGGATGCGATCCAGCCTCGCACCGCAAATGGCTTCGCCGATCGCCTGCTTGGATTCGAAGAAGCGATAGATATAGGCTTTGGAAAAGCCGATTTCGCGGGCAAGGTCGGCGACCGTGGTCTTGGCATAGCCATAGCGGGCGAAACAGTCGTTTGCCGCCTCGATGATCTGGTCGCGAACGGCATGTTCTGCCGGACCGCGGGCGGTGGGGGGGGCGGGTGTCTCGTTCATGGGCATCACATAAGCACCAATCCCCGGATTGACAAATAGTGACTGATTGATACATTAGTCACAAGCGATTTTCCCATCAGGTGATGCCATGCGCTGTTTGCGACCGACCCTCCCCATTGCGACCGTTGCCCTGCTGCTCAGCGGATGCGCGGTCGGGCCGCGCTATGTCGCGCCGGTCAGCACGGCACCGGCCAGCTTCGCGTATGGCCCTGCGGTCGAGGCGCGCGGTGCGGCTGCGGACCCGGCGGCACTGGTCGACTGGTGGCGCGGTTTCAAGGATCCCGCGCTCACCGCGCTGGTCGAGCGCGCCGTCGCGCAAAATCTCGATCTGCAACAGGCCGTGGCGCGGGTCACACAGGCGCGGGCGGCGCTGAAGGGTGCCAATGCCGCGCTGCTGCCGGTTGGGCAGATCAGCGGCCAGGCCGGCGAAGTCTATCAGTCTAAGGAAACCTCGATCGGCCGCCTCGCCAGTGCTTTCCCTCAGTTCGAACGCGCAACCGAAAGCTATGAACTGAGTGCCGGCGCGAGCTGGGAGCTCGACCTGTTCGGCGGTCGCGATGCGGCGCGCGACGCGGCACGGGCGGACTGGCAGGCGTCCGCCGCCGGTGCGGTGGCCGCACGACTCGCCGTCATCGCGCAGACGGCGGACACCTATATCCAAGTGCGCGCAGTGCAGGCGCGCCTCGCCATCGCCCGCGACCAGCTTAAGACCCAGCAAGGGCTCACCGATCTCGTCCGGCTCCAGTTTCAAAAGGGCGTCGCGGCGGAATTGCAGCTCCGCCAGACCGAGGGCGCGCTGGGGCAACTCCAATCCGCCATTCCCGCGCTGCAGAACCAGCTCGACGTGACGATGAACGCGCTCGACGTGCTGGTGGGGGAACAACCCGGCACCGTGCGCGCGACGCTGGATGCCAATGCCCAGGTGCCAGCGCCGCCTGCCATCGCTTCGGTCGAGGGGCCAACATCGCTGTTGCGGCGGCGGCCTGACATCATCGCCGCAGAGCGCACGGTTGCGGCCTCCAATGCGCGGATCGGCGCGGCAATGGCCGAATATTATCCCAAATTTTCGCTGAGCGCGCTGCTCGGCACCGCGACCACCAGCGCCAGCGGCCTGTTTGGTGCCGGTGCCCTGCAGGCGAACGGCGTGCTGGGCCTGCGCTGGCGGTTGTTCGATTTCGGTCGGGTCGATGCCGAAATCCGCGCTGCCAAGGGGCGCAACGCCGAACAGCTCGCCGCCTATCGCCAGACGGTGCTGCGCGCCTCGCAGGATGTCGAGGACGCCTTCTCCACGCTCGTGCAGCAGGAGGCGCGTGCCCAGGCACTGACCCAGGCAGAGTCGGCGCTCGCACAGGCGCGGCGCGCCTCTTTCGCCGCCTACAAGGGCGGCGCGGTCAGCCTGATCGAAGTACTTGATGCCGACCGCCGCCTGCTCGAAGCGCGCGACGGTGTGGTGCAGGCGCGCGCCGCCGCCAGCCGCGGTGCGGTCGCCTCCTTCCGCGCGCTGGGCGGCGGGTGGGATCCCGCCGTGGCGGTCGCGGCGCGCAACTAGCGCCGTTGGATCTGCCCAAAAAACCTTCATGCCGCCACGGTCGCTGTTGCGGTTTTTTGCCGTCGCCCGAGATATCGACGCCGCAGCGAAGTCTCGATACTGATCTCGTATTAAAGGGAGGCGAGCGATGAAGCGAGAATGGCTGCGGCGTGATCTGTTGAAAGCGGCGCCCGCATTGGCCTTCTCTGCGACGCCTATGGGACTTCGCGCCGCGGTGTCGGACGGTCCGATCGCGCCGCTGCTCGCCACCTTTCTGAAGGAGGCGAAGGCCGACGGCATCTCCGTCGCGATCGTGCGTAACGGGGTGACGCACTATCATGATGCCGGTTTCGCGGTACGCGATGGCGCGCGCGCCAGCAGAGATACCGCTTATGAAATCGGGTCGATCACCAAGACTTTCACCGGGCTGATCTTGGCGCATGCGATCCAGGAGAAGCGCGTTGCGCTCGCCGACGATATCCGCCGCTATCTGCCGTCCGGCTTCGATAATCTGGCGAAAGACGGGCGGGCGGTCACCTTCGCCGATATTGTTACCACCACGTCGGCCCTGCCGGACAATATCCCCGATTGGCATAGCGCGCTGGGCAACCCGACGCCCGCCGAACTGCCGCTGCGCATCACGGAGTTTTACAAGGATTATACGGCGTCTGACTTCCTTCGCGATCTCGCCAAGGCCAAGCTGGTCGATACGCCTGGCAAGGAAACGCGCCATTCCAACACGGCCTCGCAACTGCTTGGCATCTTGTTGTCGCGAATCTACGGCCAGTCTTATCCGACCTTGGTCGCCCGCTATATCGAAAAGCCGTTCGGGATGCGCGGCGGCACCGGGGCGATCTCACCCGCGCGGCTCGCAATTGGTTATGATGAGAAGGCAATGCCGGCGCTGTCGTTGCCGATCATCCTGCCGGCGGGTGGTTTGCGCTATGGCACGGCCGACATGGCCCGCTATCTTGAGGCGCAGATCTCCGCGCGCGATCCCGCCGTTGCACAGACGCAGCAGCCACTATGGGGAACGCCGGAGCATCAGGCGATCGGCTTTCACTGGATCATCGCCAAGGCTGCCGACAGCCAGATCTATTATCGACATAGCGGCGGCAGCTTCGGTTGCTCCAGCTATTGCGATTTTTATCCAGCCTTGCGCTACGGCGTCGTCCTGCTGACCAATCGCGGCAATGGCGACGTACAGTATCAGCTGGAGCAACTCGCCGGCGCGATCCGTGGTGCCTTACTCGGCCCACCCGCTGGGTTGACGTTGCTGCAGCGCACGCTGGAAGCGACTGACTATGCCGATGTGCCGGGCAGCGTGGCAGCTGTGCGGCGCCAGCATCCCGAATTGCACCTGAACGAGGATCGGGTGAACGAATGGGGCTATCGCCTGCTTTTCGCTAAGCGTGCGCGGGCAGCCGCCGCGATCTTCGCCTATAACGTCGCCGCGCACCCGGACAGCGCGAACGCGCATGACAGCTATGCCGATGCCCTGACCGAGATCGGGGACAAGACCGGCGCAATTGCGGAATATGAGCGCGCCCTGATGCTGAACCCGAACAATGACCATAGCGCCGAGAAGCTGAAGACCCTGCGCAAGGGCACGTAGCGGCGGTCCGAGCTAGAGCAGGAGGATCGGGCGCGGCGGGGCGTCAGGGGTACTCAGACTGGCGGGGGGCTAATTGCTGGCATCGAACGTGCCCGCTTTTACCGCGATCGGTTTGGCGGTCGGGTAGAACTGGACGAAGGTCGTCTCAACCGCCGCGTGCTGTTGGTGACAGGTGTAGCAGCTCGCCGAGGTGGGGAGCACCTTCGCGGGCATGTCGTCGGTGGCTTCGAAGAACCCCCAGCCGCTCGGAAAGCGCTTCGCGTCGCGGATGTGAAATTCAAGATAGGCGCGCTGTTCGGTCTGGAACTGCCCTGTGCGGTTGATCGAGCCGTTGGTTGCGCCCCGGAGGCCTTCCTTCACGAAGATGGTACCCTGCGGCCAGCGTCCCGTCGCCTTGAAAACACGCCACGAGGCCGGATCGACAAAGACATTGTCGAACGTATCGTGCCCGGCGATCGGCTCATCGCCATAGTTCATGTTCAGCCCCGAGGTCAGAAAGATCCAGTCGCGATAGTCGGCGGGGACCATGAGTTCACCAGCGTCGTTATAGCGCGGCGCGTCGCTCGCGTTAGCGCTGGCGATCAGCAGCAACGGGGTGAGCAGCTTGAGTGCGCGAATCATGGGCATTGTCCTGTTCCGGTGTTGGCTGGAGCGTGCTGGCGGGGTGGCGCTCAGGGGATCAGTCCACACCGACCAGGCCGGGATGCTCCAGGGGCCGTGGGGCCGGTGCGATCCATAGGAAACGGCGCTCGCTTGCTGCGATCGGCAGGTCGTTCACGGAGGCCTCGCGGCGGCGCATCAGGCCGTTCGCGGCAAACTCCCATTGTTCGTTGCCGTAGCAGCGATACCATTGGCCTTCGGTCCGGCATTCATATTGGAAACGGACTGCGATGCGGTTGTCGGTGAAGGCCCAGAGGTCCTTGACCAGGCGATATTCCTCCTCGCGCGCCCATTTGGCGGTGAGCAGGTCGATAATCTCGGCTCGCCCCCTGAGCATCCGGTCGCGGTTCCGCCACTCGCTGTCCACGGTATAAGCGAGCGCGACGCGTTCAGGATCGCGGCTGTTCCAGGCATCTTCTGCGGCGCGAACCTTGAGCAGCGCGGTCTCGCGGGTAAAGGGTGGCAGCGGGGCGCGGGGAAGTTCGACGGTCATAGCGAGTCTCCACGGTGGGCGAGCGCGTCGCGCAGCGCCTGGTTTTCGGTTTCGAGTTCGGCGAGGCGCGCGCGCAGCGGCGCGACCGCGGCGGCGACCTCGCTCTCGGTGAAGCGCGGCGTGATATGTTGCGGGCAGTTCCAGTCGAACGCTTCGAGATGAAGCAGGAAGGCGCGCTCGGATATGCCGCGATAATCAGGCAGGGCCAGTTTTTCGGCGAGGGCGGCGTCGGCGGCAAGATCGCGCGCCTCGATCCGGGCGTAGAGCTTCAGCCGCCTGCGCGCTGGATAATCCATCAGGATCAGCGCGACACGGTCGTTCACCGCGGTATTGCCAAGGCTGATATATTGCCGGTTACCCCGGAAATCCGCGAAACCAAGCGTCCTGTCGTCGAGGATTTTGACGAAGCCCGGCGGGCCACCGCGATGCTGGACATAGGGCCAGCCCGTTTCTGACACGCTCGCCAGATAGAAGCTGTCGCGCGCGGCGATGAAGGCTTCTTCAGCCGGGCCGAAGCGATCGAACGTGCGGTTCGCTCCGACCTTTTCGTACAGTCCGGCGCTGCCATGGGCGACTTGCGCGGCATGGACGCTCGGCGTGGTCGCGATGTCGAGAAAGCCATACGGCATGAGCGGTTCCGCAGCATAGGATGCCGTCGGCGGGCAGGGGCGTTGGGGAGCCCGCCGACGGCAAGGGGTCAGGCAGCTTGCGCTGTGAGGACGACGGGGAAGTCGATGTCCGTCTCCGCGACGTTATTGATATAGTTGGTCAGCACGTTGAGCGCGACCGAGGCGACGATCTCGATCACCTGCGCCTCGCTGAAGCCGGCGAGGCGGACAGCCGCGATGTCGGCGTCGTTGACCTTGCCGCGCGCGGCGAGGACCTGACGGGCGAATACGATCGCGGCATCGGCCTTGGCATCACCCGAATGGCCGGCGCGGTTCAGCGTGATCTCGGCGTCGTCGATCTTGGCGAGGTTCAGCCCGACATAGCTGTGCGCCGACAGGCAATAGTCGCAGCCATTGGCCTGGGCGACGGTAATGGCGATCCGTTCGCGCGTCTTGACATCAAGCGTGCGGCCGAGCGCGGCGTTGAGGCCGAGATAGCCTTCGAGCGCGGCAGGGCTGGTGGCCACGAGGCGGAACAGATTCGGGACGACGCCGAGTTGTTTCTCGACGGCGGCAAGCAGCGGCTGCGCTGCGGCGGGGGCATCTTCACGGGCGGGGATGGCGAGGCGGGACATGGGATCTTCTCCGGTGCTGGCGGCTGGATGCCGCTTGCCCAGTAAAGATGTCATTCCTGGTGGATTGTGATAATCCGTTCATCATACATTTCACTGGTGCGGATATCGGGATAATTATGGACCGACTGGAAGAGCTGCGCACCTTCGTCGCGGTCGCCGATTTGGCGAGCTTCGCCGAGGCGGCGCGCCAGATGCGGATATCACCGACCGCCGCGAGCCGCGCGGTGGCATCGCTCGAGGCGTCGCTGGGCACGGCACTGCTGCGCCGCACGACGCGGTCGGTGCGGTTGACCGAGGAGGGGGCCGCCTATCTGGAACGCTGCCGCGCCGCGTTGGTCGAACTCGACGATGCCGCATTGTCGTTGCGAGGGGATGGTGCCACGCCGGGCGGGACGCTGGTCATTACCGCCCCGGTCACCTTCGGGCGGCTGCATATCCTGCCGTTGGTGAATCATCTGCTGCGCGCGCATCCCGCCCTTAGAGTCTCGCTGACGCTGATCGACCGGGTGGTTCGGCTGGTCGATGAGGGCATCGACGTGGCGGTGCGGATTGGCGACTTGTCCGACAGTTCGCTGCATGCGCTCAAAGTCGCCGAGGTGCGTCGTATCTTGGTGGCCAGTCCAGCCTATCTCGCCGCACGCGGCATGCCGGCGAATATCCCCGCGCTGCACGATCATGACCTGATCTCGTTCGCCGAGATCGACCGTGCGCCGGAATGGCGGTTCGGCCCGGCCGGCAAGCCGGCGATCCGGATCGAGCCGCGCCTGATCGTCAACACCGCCGACGCCGCCATCGCCGCCGCGGTCGATGGCATGGGCATCGCGCGGGTGCTGTCCTATCAGGCGATCGATGCGATCGCTGCCGGCACGCTGGTATCCTTGCATGACGATGCGGCACCGCCTCCTGTCCCGGTTCATCTCGTCTATCAGGCGAACCGCCGTGGATCGGTGAACGTGCGGGCGTTCGTCGAGGCAGCGCGGGACCATTTTGGAGGGCTGGACCTGACCGCCAGGGCACCCACCGGCCGCCCCGGACCGCGCCCGTAACTTCCCACCGCACCGACACGGAAATAGTCGTCACGCGCTCCGCGCGAGATGAAATGGGAGCATCAGCAAAAGGTGATCTGATCCCGGAAACCGGGACGTTCTGAGTCAGAGTTTTCGCCGAAATTGAGGAGCCGCTGGATTTCTGGACGGCTTGGATTCTGACTCTGCGGACAGGGACGCCACGCGGTGTTCACCGTTTCACGCGGCCGAACCGGCGCGGCCTGGATAAGGCGTCAACTCGATGCCGCGCCCCCACCGTGTTGCGCCGACCATCCGCCCCCCAGCGCGCGGATCAGGCGGACGCTCGCTTGCAGTCGGCGTGTCTCGAGGTCGAGCGCGGCGCGGCGCGTGCGAAGCGCCGTGGTTTGCGCGGTGAACACCTCGAGATAGGTGACGGCACCCTTGTCGTAGCGGTTGAGTGAAAGGCGCTCGGTCGCCGCCGCCTGGCGCACCGCCTCATTCTCGGCGTCCGCTTCGTCGCCGAGATGGTGAAGCTGCGCGAGATTGTCCTCGACCTGCTGGAACGCGGTCAGCACGGTCGCGCGATAGTCGGCCGCGGCGCTCGCCCAGCGCGCGCGCGCGACTGCGAGTTCGGCGCGACGGCGGCCCCCGTCGAACAGGTTCAACACCGCGCTCGGCCCGATCGACCAGATCGTGTTCGACGCAGACAGCAGACCCGGCAGCCCGGTATCTTGGAAGCCCGCGCTTCCGCCAAGCCGGATCGCGGGGAAGAAGGCGGCCTTGGCGATGCCAATCCCGGCATTGGCCGCGGCCATGCGGCGTTCGGCGGCGGCGATGTCGGGACGGCGCTCGACCAAGGTTGCCGGTACGCCGAGCGGCACTGCAGGTATCGCGAATGGCGTTGTCGCCGGGGTGATGGTGAAGGCCGAGGCGGACGTTCCGACCAGGCTCGCGATTGCATGCTCGGTCAAAGCGCGCGCGGCCGCGACGTCGGCGAGCTGCGCGCGCGCCTCGGCCAGTTGTGCGCCCGAGCGGCTGGTCTCGATCCCGCTGACGATCCCGGCCTGGAAGCGTCGCGCGATCAGATGATCAGCCTTGGCGAAGGCATCCACAGTCTGGACGAGCAGCTCGGACTGCCGGTCAAGACCACGCAGCGCCATATAGTCCGAGGCGAGCTCGGCCTGCAGGCTGAGCCGGATTGCGGCAAGATCGTCGCCCGAGGCCTGCACTTCGGCCTTGCCCGCAGCGACGCTGTTGCGCACGCGACCCCACAGGTCGAGTTCGTAGCCGAAGCCCGCCTCGATCGTGTTGGCTCCGTAAACGTCCGGCTGGTTGCTGCCGCGCAGCGGACGGTTGTCAGACTGGCGGTTGCGCGTGACGCTGGCGTCGGCACCAAGCTGCGGGAGCAAGCCTACGCGGGCCTGGCCGAGATAGGCGCGGGCAGCATCGTAGCGGGCCAGCGCACCCGCGAGCGTCGGATTGTCGGTCGCGATCTTCTGTTCGAGACCGTCGAGCGTTGGATCGGCGAATACGCTCCACCACGCGTCGGGCACGATCGGGCCGGTCGCGACCGCAGGCTGCCAGGGCCCGGCTTCCTTGAAAGCGGGCGGCGTCGGGGTGATCGCCGGATGGTAGGGCGGCGCGAACGAACAGCCAGCAAGGCTCGCCAGCGCGATCGCCGCAATCGCCGCGCGCAATCGGTCAGCCACGCGCGCCTCCGTCCACGCGCACCAATTGTCCATCGGTGAGCGAATCGGGTGGATTGTCGACGATTTTCTGCGTCGGCGAGAGCCCCGACAGCACTTCGACCGTCGGGCCAAGATCGCGCCCGAGCGTGACGCGCTGGAGGTGGATGTGGTGCGTGGCATCGACCGTCGCGACTTGCGTGCCCTGCGCGCGGAACAGCAGCGTGGTCGAGGGGATTTGCACCGTTTGCGTTTGCCCGCGCACGTTGAAGCTGACTTGTGCAAAGCCGCCGGGGCGCAGCGCGCCGTCGGGATTGTCGGCGGTGAGCTGGACCTGGAAGGTGCCGCTTTGCGGCGCGATCGCGCCCGAATTGCCGACGACGTGCGCCGTGAAGCTGCGACCGGGATAATCGGGCACACTCAGCGTCGCGGGCAGCCCCGGCGTCATCGTCGCCGAATAGCTTTGCGGCACGTTGACATAAATGCGGATTCGCCGGGTGTCGGCGACGACGAACATCGGTTGCTGTGACGTAGCGCCCGGCCCGACCAGATCGCCGATATCGGCAGAGCGGAGTGTCACTGTCCCGGCAAAGGGGGCGCGCACCGTCGCGAAGGTCTTCAGCGCGAGCAGCCGCCCGAGATCGGCGCGCGCCGACAGGACGGCGGCGTTGCGCACCGCGAGATCGCCATTCTTTTCGTCGGCTTCCTGTTTCGACACCGAATTGTCGGTGAGCAAGTCGTTCCAGCGCGCGGCCGTGCTGCGCGCGAGGCCGGCATGGGCCTGCGCGCTGACCAAAGCAGCGCGCGCCGCGATGATCTGCTGGTCGAGCTCGGGCGTGTCGATCCGGCCGAGCGGCATTCCCGCCGCGACCGGTGCGCCGATATCCTTGTACCAGCCGCTGACATAGCCGCCGACGCGGGCATAGAGCTTGGCCATGTTCCAGGCCTGCATCGTACCGGGCAAAGCGAGCGTGTCACTCGCCGCCGAGGATGTGATCGCGACGAGATGGACCGTCGGCACCGACCGCGCGTCGGACCAGGTCTGCGCTTCGCGGGTTTCGTGAAAGCGGAGGACTGTACCGGTGGCGACCACGCCGGCGGCGGCGACGAGCGCGACGATCCCGGCGGTTTTGAGCCCCTTGGGCGGGGGTGCGGCGAGGGCGTCATCCATGAGCGAGCTGTCCGATTGTCGAAGGGTTGGCGGTAGGTCGGCGTTCGCGGCGATGCGCGAGCGCGAAGACGACGGGAACGAAGACCAGCGTGGCGAGCGTCGCGCAGATCAGCCCGCCGATCACCGCGCGGCCGAGCGGCGCGTTCTGTTCGCCGCCTTCGCCCAGGCCGAGTGCCATCGGCGCCATGCCGATAATCATCGCGAGCGCGGTCATCAGCACCGGGCGGAAGCGGGTGGCACCGGCTTCGGCGGCGGCGCGGAGCGCGTCGCCGGTCTCGGCCAGGCGCTCGCGCGCGAAGCTGACGACGAGCACCGAATTGGCGGTGGCGACGCCCATGCACATGATGGCACCGGTCAGCGCGGGCACCGATAGCGGGGTCTGCGTCGCGAACAGCATCCAGACGATCCCGGCGAGCGCAGCGGGCAGCGCCGAGACGATGACGGCAGGATCGACCCAGCTTTGGAAATTCACGACGATCAGCAGATAAATCAGCGCGATCGCCCCGATGAGGCCGAAGATGAGCCCCGAGAAAGCTGCGTTCATCGTCCGCACCTGGCCGCGCAAGGTCACCGCCGACCCGGTGGGCAACGCCGCCTTGGTGCCATCGATCACCTTCTGGATGTCGCCTGCCACCGCGCCGAGGTCACGCCCTTGGGTCGTCGCATAGACGTCGAACGATTGTTGCAGCGCATAGTGCGAGACGACTGCGGGCGATGGCTCACGGTGGAGCGTGCCGAGTCCGCCGAGGATTTGATAGGCACCGGTGCCCGATCCGGTGATTGGGAGGTTCTGGAGGTCCGACAGCGAGCCGGTGCGATATTGCGGCGTCTGCACGACGATTGGGTAGGACACCCCGTTTTTGGGGTTGAGCCAGAAAGTGGGCGCGATCTGCGAGCTGCCCGCGAGGTTGACGGCGAGGCTGCGCGTCACGTCATTCTCGGTGATCCCGACGCGATCGGCCTGCGTGCGGTCGACGTCGAAGCCGAGTTCGGGGGCGGCCTCGGTCTGCTGCACGCGGACGTCGGCGATGCCGGGGATGTGGCGCATCCGCTCGGCGAGCAGATGCGCATAGGCTTCGCCATGCTTGCTGTCGCTGCCCGTCACCATCACGTCTATTGGGGCGGGCGCGCCGAAGTTGAGGATCTGGCTGATGATGTCGGCGGGCAGGAACGAGAAGACCGAGCCGGGAAAGGCGTCGGGCAAGGCTGCGCGCAGCCGCCGGACATAGTCAGCAGTCGGTGCGTGATTCTCGGCGAGCGTGACCAGGATGTCGCCGTCCTGTGAACCCACGCCGCCGGTGTTCGAATAAGCGCGGTTAATGCCGGACACCGGCATCCCGATATTGTCGACGATCGACACCAGTTCGTCGGCGGGAATGGTCGCGCGGATGCGGTCCTCGACATGGTCGAACAGCGCTGCGGTCTCCTCGATCCGCGTGCCGATCGGCGCGCGGACGTGGAGGTTGATCTGCCCGGCGTCGATCGTCGGGAAGAAATTGCGGCCGAGCATCGGCACCAGCGCGAACGACAGCAGCACCACGACCATGAAGGCGGGCACGAAGACACGCCGCCGCGCCAAGGCGAAGGCAAGGATCGCGACATAATAAGCGCGCACGCTTTCGAAACGATGCTCAAACCCGCTCTGGAAGCGGATGAACACGTTGCGCGTTTCCGCCCGGCCGGTCCGGGCATCGTGCGACACCATGATCTCTGCGGTGTGCGGCGTGGCATGTTCGCGCAGCAGGAAATTGCCCATCGTCGGCACCAGTGTGCGCGACAGGATGAACGACGCGATCATCGCGAACACCACGGCCATGGCCATTGGCGCGAACAGGAAGCCCGCAATTCCGGGGAGGAAGAACATCGGCAGGAAGGCGATGCAGATGCACAAGAGCGAAACAAAAGCGGGCTGGACGATCTGCTGCGCGCCATCGAGGATCGCATCGCGCACCGATTTGCCCTGCTCGAGGTGCCAGTTGATGTTCTCGATCGTCACCGTCGCATCGTCGACCAGGATGCCGACCGCGAGCGCGAGCCCGCCGAGCGTCATGATGTTGAGCGTCTGCCCGACCACCGCGAGCCCCGCGACCGCCGCGAGGATGGCGAGCGGGATCGAGGCGGCGATGATCACCGTCGAGCGCCACGAGCCGAGGAACAGCAGGATCATCAGGCTGGTCAGCGCCGCCGCGATCGCGCCTTCCTTGATCACGCCCGACACCGCCGCCTTGACGAACAGCGACTGGTCGGAGAGCGGCTGGACCTTGAGCGAGGGTGGCAGCGTCGCCTTGAGCGCCGGCAGCAGCGCCTTGGCCTGGTCGACGATCGCGATGGTCGAGGCTGCACCCGATTTGAGGATTGTCATCAGCACCGCGCGGCCGCCATCGACGCGCACGACGTTGCGCTGCGGTGGTGAGCCATCGCGGACATGGGCGACGTCGCGCATGAACACCGTCGTCCCGTCGACGGTCTTGATCGGCAGGTCGTTGAGCTGATCGACCAGTTCGGGCGAATTGTTGAGCCGGACGTTATATTCGTATTGGCCGATCTTGGCGGTGCCCGCGGGCACGATCTGGTTTTGCGCGGCAAGTGCTGCACCGACATCGCCCGCCGAGAGGTGCCGCGCCTGGAGCGCTGCGGGATCGAGATCGATCTGGATCTGGCGTTCCTTGCCGCCATAAGGCGAGGGGATTGCGGCACCCTGGACCGAGGCTAGCGCTGGGCGGATGAAGTTCTGGCCGAGGTCGTAGATCTTCTGCTCGCTCAGATCCTTCGACGATAGCGCGAGCTGCAAAATCGGGACGGTCGAGGCGTTGTAATTGAGGATCTGCGGCGGGGTGATGCCCGGCGGCATTTGCTTGAGCACCGTCTGCGAGGCTGCGGTGACCTGCGCCGAGGCGGTGCGGATGTCGACGCCGGGCTGGAAGAAGATCTTCACGATGCCGACGCCGTTGAGCGACTGGCTTTCGATATGGTCGATATCGTTGACCGTGCTGGAGAGCGAGCGCTCGTAATAGTAAACGACGCGGCCCGACATGTCCTTGGGCGGCAGGCCGCGATAGGTCCACACCGCCGCGATCACCGGGATCTTGATGTCGGGGAAGATATCGGTGGCGGTTTCGAGCCAGGCGATCGATCCCCCCAACACGATCAGGATCGCCAGAACGACGAAGGTATAGGGCTTGCTGAGGGCAAGTTTGACGATCTGCAGCACGGTGGACCCGATGTTTCCAGAGGAAAGACGGGGCTCCATTTATGCGTGTTGCGGTGCAGCGCTAATTAAATGAATTTCACCTCAGGCGGCGGCGGGGGCTCGGATCCGGACGATCAGGCCGGGGGCGGCGTCGCCCAGTTCGAGCGTAAAGCCGTGGAGATGGACGATCGCCGCGACGATGCTGAGGCCCAGCCCGCTGCCGGGGATTCCCGCCGCATCGACCCCGCGATAGAAGCGCCGCAGCGCCGCTGCGCGTTCATGCGGGGCAAGACCGCGCCCAGTGTCGCGCACGGTAAGGCTCACCCCCTCGGGATCGAGCGCCGCCCCCAGCACGACCTCGCCGCCCGAAGGGCTGAACTTGATCGCATTGTCGAGCAGGTTGCTGATCGCCTCGAACAACAAGTGCGGATCGCAGCGGATCGTCGCGTCGGGGATCGGCCCGAGCCGCAGCGCGACGCCCGCATCTTCGGCCAGCGGCTCGTAGAGCTCGCACAGGCTGTCCAGCAGCGGCGCGAGCGGTATGGTCGTAAAGCCCGCCTGGCGACCACTCGCCTCAAGCTGCGAGATGCGCAGCAAAGCGCCGAACCGCTCGAGCACGAGATCGAGATCGACCATCGCGGCCCGGTTGAGCGCGACCGAGCGCGGGTCGGCATCGGGCAGCGCGATCGCGCGTTCGAGCTGTCCGCGGACATGCGCCAGCGGCGTGCGTAGATCGTGCGCGACGGCATCGGTCACACCCTTGACCTGCGCCACCACACGCTCGACCTCCTCGATCATCGTGTTGACCGTGCCTGCGAACAGGTCGAGTTCGTCGCCGCGTGTGCTGACCGGCATCCGCAAGTCGAAGCGCCCTGCTGCGATCGCGCGGCTGGTCGCCTGCAGGTCGCGCACGCGACGCAGCGGCGCGAGGCTCAGCAGCACGCCGGCCCCGAGCACGAGCACCACGATCGCCATGCCGCTGCCGATGAGGATTTCGAGAATGCGGCGGCGCAGGTCGACGATCGGCGCGATGTCGCGCGCGATCAGGATCGTCTCACCGGTCGGGGCTTCGATCGCCAGCACGCGCAGCGGCCCATGCGCGCCGGGTTGCGCGGCGATGTTGACAGGATGGTCGAAACGGAAGCTGCGAACGAGGGTGAGGTTGCCCACGATCGGTTCGCCACTCCGCGATTGCAGCGCAAAATAGTTGAGGCCGCTGGTACTGTGGGCGAGCGCGCTGGTGATCCGTTCGGGCAGCGTCTCGGGCGAACTCGCGCGCAGCCGGCGCGCTTCTACCCGCAGGATGCGATCGGTGCGCAGCGTCAGCTCGCGCGCCGACAGGCCGTAGATCAATCCAAGCAGCGCGATGACGCCCACGGCAAACACCAGCCCAAATAGGGCCGTTAGCCGAAATGTGCTGGTCCGGCGGATCTGCCCGAGATGCAGCCGTTCAATCGGCATCGAAGCGATAGCCTTCGCCCTTGACGGTGACGATCGCCGACGGCCGATCGGGCCGGTCGAGTTTCTTGCGCAGCCGCGCGATATGGACGTTGATGAGATTGGCCCCAGGATCGAAATAATAGCCCCAGACCTGTTCGAAGATGATCCGGCGGCTCAGCGTTTCGCCCGCGTGGCGCACGAGAAATTCGAGCAAGCGGAACTCCATGTGCAGCAAGCGCACCGGCTGCCCGGCGACCGTCACCTCGCGCCGGAGGAGATCGATCACGAGATCGCCAACCTGCAGCGTCGCGGTGTTGGCCGGGCCTTCGCGACGGCGCAGCAGCACCTCGATCCGCATCGCCATTTCCTCGGGCGCGAACGGTTTCACCAGATAGTCGTCGCCGCCCGCGCGCAAGCCCGCAATCCGCTCGTCGACATCGCCGAGCGCGCTGATCATCAAGACGGGGAGGGAGATGCGGCGTGCGCGCAAGGCTTCCACCACCGACAAACCATCACACCCCGGCAGCATGCGATCGAGCGTCGCCGCATCGAACGGTTCCCGCGTCGCACGCTCCAATCCCAGCGCACCATCCGCGACGTGGGTCGTCACATGGCCATGCGCCTGCAGCGACGCGACGATGTGGTCTGCCGTGGCTGGATCGTCTTCGATGACAAGGATGCTGGCCATAACGGTTCCTTTGTGGGTCATCGCGGCCGTAATAGGGCAGCCCCGCGACCCTCCCTAGAATTTCGGTGCGGTATCGCTTGTGGATGGCGCGACAGCGGGGTGTCGAACGGGCACGATCGCGAAGCCGAGCAAATGGCGGAAGTTGGGAGCCGCGAAGAGGCTTTGAGCGTCCGTGCTTGGGCGTCCTGATCGCCGAACGTGCTGGGCGAAAGGCAGCCTTTGAAGTCCGTCATCCGAAACCCGGCCATAGTCGCCCTACGGCCCAAATCGGATGACGGAGCAGGAGCGGGGTGGAAGGACCTGCGCCTCTTCAGTCCGGCGGGAAACCAAGCATATCGATAAAGAAAAGGCGGCCTTTAGCTTTACTTGATGGCGGCCACTATCGACCTTCGTCTTGAAACAGGGGTTCATGACGTCGTGTAATAAGCTGCCAAATCGTGAGACCGAGGGCCACGTAGACGATTGGCAGATAAAAGGCGATGATCATCCATGAGGTTCCGTTTATGTCGCCGATTGTGCCGGCACGGACAATGGTGACAAAGGTCGACCCGAAATCGAGAACCGTCTCCGTGACGAGCAGCCATATCAGGGCGATCGACACATTGAGCCGTGAGCGGAGGCTGAAGAGAATCACCAACGCCAGGGCCCACCCGGCAATGTCCCCGATGACGATATGATCACGAACAGCATTGGCCATTTTCAGGCCGGCGTCTTGCGAGGAATAAAGCTCCAGGCACAGCGTTCGGCCCAAATGGACGGCCGTCAATGCCATCAGCGCTGCTGCGCGGCTGAGCTTCTGTAGTCGCGGCACGACATACCACACCCCCAGAGCGGTAAAGGCGAGGGTGTTGAAAATCTGCGCCATATACATGGCGATCTCGGCGTTCATGACGATCAGGTCCTTTCAATTCGGGAAGCGTTGGGCTGGAAAAATCTGCGTCAGAGTTGCGACTGCCCGCCATCGACCGGAAGCTCGGCACCGGTGGTGTAGGTCGCGTCGAACGCGAGGAAGAGCACCGCATTGGCGACTTCTTCCCTTGTTCCCATCCGCTGCATCGGATTGGCTTCGCGCATCTGCCCAGTGATATGGGCAACTGTCGCCTTGTCGGGAAACGACTTGTCCCAGGTCGGCGTGTCGATCGGGCCGGGCGACACCGCGTTGACGCGGATGCCGCGGGGAGCCAGTTCGACCGCGAACGTCCGCGCAAAGGATCGCAGCGCCGCCTTGGTCGCTCCGGACGCGGCCAGCATCGGCATTCCCTTGACGTTGGAAATCGCGGTCGTGAGGACGACCGAACCGCCCCGGTGGATCAAGGGCGCGAGCTTTTGCACCGCGAAGAAGGCCCCCTTCGTATTCACGTTGAACACGTCGTCATACATGGCCTCGGTGGTATGTTCGAACGGCGCGAAGACCCCGACGCCGGCATTGACGAAAAGAAGGTCGAAACTGCCGAACGCGTCCTTCACGTGCGTGGCGAGGGCGTCGATATCGGTTAGGGAACCGGCGTCGCTCGCAACGACCAGAGCGTCTTCGCCAAGCTCTTTCTGCGCGGATTCGAGGCCAGCTTGCGAGCGCCCCGTCACCAGAACGCGCGCACCGCCGGCAAGCAGCACCTTCGCCGTCGTGAGGCCGATGCCGCTTGTGCCACCGATGACGACAACCTTTTTACCGTCGTAGCGAGTCATGTGCTTTGTCCCTGTTGGTGGCAGAAGTGCCGCGTTCGTTTTGAACTATTCCGTACGTAATTAGGTAGAGCACGTCGGTCAAGGTATTTTTGAACTATGTGATTTTAATTTATCGAAGGGCCCTGGGCGGACTCGTTGCGGCATCGCCGCTTGGAGGGGCAGGCTGCCTGTGCACATTGGCCGCGATTTCGTTCAGCTTTCGAGGGATGTATCGAGCGTTCTGGCCCGGAAAGCCCCTGATCAAAGCCGTGGTGGCGAGCGCGCTTGACGTCTTGTGCGCTCCAGGAGGATGCGAGGGGGTGATCGACTGGGGGCGCGCCTCTCTCAGGGATGGCTTGTGAAATGAAAACTATATGGTTATATATTCATGGAAGAGAGATGGCTTAGGAGTCGAAAACCTCATGTTGCAGAATGCCACCAGATCGCGCGGGCGACCGCGTAGCTTCGATGAGAAGCAGGCGCTGGAAAAGGCAATCCTGGTGTTCCGGGCGAAGGGCTATGACGGCGTGACGATCGACGATCTCGTCGCCGGGATGGGCGTAGGACGGCCGAGCCTCTATTCCGTCTTCGGGGACAAGCGGACGATCTTCCTACGCGCGTTGAAAACCTATGCCGAGGCGTACGGCGCGCTCGCCGCAAAGGCGCTCTTCTCGCCACCAACGGTGCGTGCGTCGCTCGTCGGCTTCCTGCGGCACGCCGTGGAGAGCGCGACTGCGGAGGGAACGGCTCCCGGATGTCTGTTCGCGTGCGTCGCACCGCTGGTGGATGACGCAGAGGTCCGCCAGTTCGTGCAGGACGTCGCGGCGGCGAGCGCGGCACAGGTGGAACGCCGCTTTCAAGACGGCATGGTCACGGGCGAAGTACCGCCCGACTTTCCCGCGGCCGCCCGCGCCATTCAAGTCATGGATCTTGCCCGCGGCCTGGTGATGCGTGCGCAAATGGGCACCCCGCGCAAGACGCTGCTTAAAGACGCCGAAGACGCGGTAGGCTTGGTTCTGCCACCATCACCTAAGTCGGCTGCCTAGGAGAGCCGCGGCTCTCACGGTCGTGTGCCTTAGATCATGGGGCAGGGGGCGGCATCTATCTTAGGGTGTCCTTCATCGGAACGACTCCGCATCGCCCACCCGAAAGCCATTGCCGAGAGTTGGCGGGAGGGGCCTTGAAATCTAATCAATATATATTATTATATTATGTATAGCGAAACAAGGAACAAGCGCATGGATACCATCAGGATCAATGACCGGCTGTCAGTGAGCGCACAACCCGAGCTGTCGGATTTCGCGACCTTCGCGGCGCACGGTTACAGCGCCCTCATCAACGTCCGCCCCGACGGCGAGCAGCCCGACCAGCCCGGCAATGCCGCCGAGAAGGCAGCTGCCCACGCTGCCGGGCTGTCTTACAGCTTTATCCCGGTTACGGGTGCAGCCGGGATAACCGAGGCCGATATTACGGCCTTCCAATTTGCCGTTGGCAGCGCGAAGGGGCCGGTGCTGGCCCATTGCAAAAGCGGTGCACGGGCGCTGATGCTCTATGTCCTTGGCGAAGTCCGCGAGGGCCGCATGCAGCGCGGGGAGATCGAAGCGTTCGGCCAGAAGCATGGCTTCGACCTGACCGCCGCCGTCCGCTGGCTTGATGCCGAAGACGCGCGGGTGCCCAAGGTCAAGGCCTGGTTCGATCCGCGGACATCGAGCGTCCAATATATCGTCACCGATCCAGCAACGAACCATTGCGTCATCATCGATCCGGTCCTCGATTTCGATGAGAAATCGGGTGCCACCGGCACGATGAACGCCGACGCCATCCTCACCTATGTGGCGAGGGAGGGGCTGACGGTCGATTGGATTCTCGACACCCATCCCCATGCCGATCACTTTTCGGCCGCGCAGTATCTCAAGGGGAAGACGGGCGCGCCGACCGCGACGGGTGCCCATGTCACCGACGTGCAAACGCTGTGGAAGCGCATCTACAATGCGCCGGAGCTCGCAACCGACGGCTCGCAATGGGATCGGCTGTTTTCGGACGGCGAGACGTTCCATGTTGGCTCGATCGAGGGGCATGTCCTGTTTTCGCCGGGCCATACGCTCTCGTCGATCACCTATGTGATCGGCGATGCGGCTTTCATCCACGATACGCTGTTCATGCCGGATGGGGGCACCGCGCGCGCCGATTTTCCGGGGGGTAGCGCGACCGTATTGTGGAGTTCGATCCAGCAGATCCTCGCTTTGCCGGACGACACACGCCTGTTCACCGGCCATGACTATCAGCCGGGCGGCCGTCATCCGCGCTGGGAAAGCACCGTGCGCGAGCAAAAGCGCAATCTGCATGTCTCGGGCAGCGACGAGACCCGCTTCGTTGCGCAGCGCGAGGCGCGCGACCGGACCTTGGGCATGCCCAAGCTCCTCCTTCACGCGATTCAGGTCAATATGCGCGGCGGCCGTTTGCCCGAGCCCGAAGCCAATGGCACGCGCTATTTGAAATTTCCGCTGGATGCGCTCGGGGTGACGACATGGTGACGCCTGACGACACCATCGGCCAATCCGCCGCAGGCCTCGCCCAGATGGAGAAGCACGCTGGCGAGGCGGCGGCACTGCTGAAGACGCTGTCCCATCCGGTTCGGCTGATGCTCGCCTGCACGCTGGCCGAGGGTGAATATTCGGTCGGCGCACTGGAACAGCACCTTGGCATCCATCAGCCCACCCTCTCGCAGCAGCTCGGCGTGCTGCGCGAGGCCGGTGCGGTCGAAACCCGGCGCGACGCCAAGCAGATCTTCTACAGGCTCAGCGAAGCGAAGGCCGCGCAACTGATCCACGCGCTCTACGCCATCTTCTGCGCTCCCGAGCAACCGCTATGACACCCTACCTGGCTTCGCTGGCCGGTGGCATGATCTTAGGCCTGTCGGCGGCGCTTTTGCTTGTCGTCAATGGCCGGATTGCCGGCATCAGCGGCATCGTTGGCCGTCTGCTCGGCGGGCAGCAGATTGCACCGAACATCGCCTTTGTCGTTGGCCTTCTCGCAGGCCCGATGCTCTACACCACAGCGTTCGGTCGACCGCCTGTGGTGACGATCGTCGCTTCAACGCCGCTTATTCTCGTCTCCGGTCTCCTTGTTGGCGTCGGCGCGCGCATGGGGTCGGGCTGCACCTCAGGCCACGGCATTCTCGGTATCGCCCGCTTCTCGAAGCGCTCGCTGGCCGCGACGGCGACCTTCCTCACCAGCGGCATCGTTGCTGCGACAATAATGGGTTTGCTCCGATGAGCCGTCACGCCCTCCTTCGTCTTCTGGTCGCGCTGCTGGTCGGCACGATCTTCGGCTTCGGTCTCGCCCTGTCCGGCATGATGAATCCGGCGCGCATCGCCGGTTTTCTCGACGTCGCCAGCGGCCGATGGGATCCGAGCCTGATGTTCGTGCTCGGCGGCGCGGTGATCGTCGCGGTGCCGGGGGTCCTGCTTCAGCGGAAGATGGCAAAGCCCGTCCTCGATGCCCGGTTTCATCTGCCCGAGAAAACGGGGATTGATGCGCGCTTGGTGATCGGCTCGGCGATTTTCGGTATTGGATGGGGGCTGGCTGGATTTTGCCCCGGGCCTGCACTCTCCGCGTTGACGACCGGCCTTGCCACCGTCGCGCTGTTCGTTTGCGCCATGGCAGCGGGCATGATCCTGCAGGACCGCGCCCTGCAGAAGGTTTTGCCATGATCTCCTGGCATGACCTGGCCGCCTTAGCTTCAGGTGGGCTTGTCGGCTTCACGCTGGGGCTGATCGGCGGCGGTGGGTCGATCCTGGCAACGCCGCTCCTTCTCTATGCCGTGGGCGTCGCCAATCCGCATGTCGCCATCGGCACGGGGGCGCTGGCCGTCTCGGCCAATGCCTATGCCAACTTCATCGGTCATGCGCGCAAGGGGCATGTTTGGTGGCGCTGCGCGGTGGTGTTCGCGCTTGTGGGCTCGCTCGGCGCGGCGCTGGGGTCGAGCCTCGGCATGTTGATCGACGGCAAGCGGCTGCTGTTCCTGTTCGGGCTGCTGATGATCGTGGTGGCGTTGCTGATGCTGCGTAAGGGGCGTGATCGAGTTGACCGGCAGCGCCCGGTCGATCTTCGTATGTGCTTGGACACGGGGCTCGCGGCGCTCCTTACCGGCGCGGCCTCAGGCTTCTTCGGCATCGGCGGCGGGTTCCTCATTGTGCCGGCGCTTATGCTGTCCACCGGCATGCCCATGATCAGCGCGATCGGCACCTCATTGCTCGCCGTCGGCACCTTCGGCCTTGCAACGGCGCTCAACTATGCTCGGGCCGACCTGGTCGACTGGCAGGTCGCCATTGAGTTCATCGCGGGTGGCCTTGGAGGCGGCATCCTTGGCATGGTGCTCGCGACAAAGCTGTCGTCGCACAAGAACCTCCTGAATCGCATCTTCAGCGGCCTGGTCCTTTTGGTGGCCATTTATGTGATCTACCGCAATCGACCCTTCTGAGGATCGCGCACCGGAGCGGGGGCTGCATCGCTGCGTATCTTCATGTCGTTGCCTATGTCCGTTCTGTGGGGGGCGATGGTTGCCCCCTAATTATGGATGATATGGTCTGATTAAAGGTGGACTGACATCGCCGCGACGGACGCCGGCAGCAGGGTAGTGGTGCCCGGCGCGCGCCCGCTGTCGCGGCTGCAGCTCAAATCACGTCGACTCCGGAGACGTTGACGACGGCCTGCCACGCCGCTTCCTGGTTGGTGCCATCGAGGAGGTGGGGGTGGCGTTGCACCTCCATTGGGCCTGAGAACTTCCCCTGCGCCGAGGCGAAGAATTGCCCTGAGAGGTCGGTCCCGAACGCCGACGCCTGAAGGTAGCGGCTGGCCGCGACCTCCGGCGTCTGATTCATCCCGGGGATGAGGTTCACGATCGGAATCATCAGATACTTCAGCAGGGGGCCAGCGTTGCGTGCGACGTTGGTGGCGTTCGACGCACCTGGCGAGACCGCATAGACGGCCATTCCGGAGGGCAACCGCCGTGCCAGCGCCGCCGCCCACCATGCGACAATGAGCTTCGCGTCGGCATAGGCGGTGTTGGGCGCGTACTGCACGTGCGGCCCGCTGCGGATCAGGGCTTCGACAGCGGCCGTTTGGTCGTCGCGGAAGTATCTGGCTGCGAAAGCGGGTGCGTCGGTATATTTGAACATCGGCACGCCGCCGCGGGCAGGCTCCGCACTGGCGATAACGATCCGCGCGTCGGGGCTGAGGAGGTTGGCGCGAAGCAAGCCGACCGTCAGTTGATGATGGCCGATCAGCGGGGCCTGAGACGCCTCGATCCCTGCCGCAGTGAGGACGCGCTCCTTGCCCGGGACCATCCCGGCGTTGAGCAGCAGGAAGTCGACAGGCCGACCTCGCTTGATGAGTTCGGCGAGCGCGGATTTGATGCTGGCCGGCTTGTCCAAATCCAGTTCCAACGGCGTGAAAACCTTCTTGTTGGTCTCCGCCGCGAGTTGTGCGGCCGTCTCCCCAATCTGCGCCGCCGTGCGTCCGGTGATGATGATTTCCCGCCAGTCGCCCGCGGCAAGCGAGCGGGCTGCCGCCTGCCCCAAGCCAGACGTCGCCCCGGTGATAAGCGCAATCGAATGTTCCATGGGCGGCTCCGCTGTAAAAGGGTTGGTCCGGCGGGCTATGAACCGAGCGCCGACTTGCTATTTCTGGACTGAAACCGCACATAAACGACGGCTCGGCACGGTCAAGGACTTTTGGACTAAATGCTAACAAATTCCACTCGAACGCGGGGACGGCCGCGAAGCTTCGACGAGGCGGAAGCGCTGGAAAAAGCGACGCAGCTTTTCTGGTCGAAAAGCTATGATGGGGTGACGATCGACGATCTTATCGCCGGCATGGGCGTGGGGCGGCAAAGCCTGTATTCCGTCTTTGGGGACAAGCGGACGCTATTTCTACGCGCGCTGCGGGCATACGCGGACGCAAAGGGCGCTCGCGCTGCGAAGGCGCTTTTCTCGGTGCCAACGCTTCGCGACGCGATCGCCGGCTTCCTGAGACACGCCGTCGAGAGTGCGACTGAGGCGGGATCGGCAGCAGGATGTCTGATGGTGTGCGTCGCGCCGCTCGTGGACGACGCCGAGGTCAGGCAGTTCCTGAAGGACGCGACCACCGCCGGTGCGGCGCTGGTGGAACGCCGTTTTCGCGATGCAATCAGCGCGGGAGAGCTCCCGTCCGACTTTCCCGTCGCCGCACGCGCGAGCCAAGTGACCGACCTCGCGCGAGGTCTGACGATGCGGGCACAGCTGGGCACGCCGCGTAAGACGTTGCTCACAGACGCCGATGAGGCGGCCGACTTGGTGTTGCTGCCACGGGGCGGAAGTGCGGTAGTGGCAGGTTGATGCTGGATCGCTGAGCGCCGAGTCGTGCCCGCACCGCGACCGCTTGGCTCGGTACCGTGGGTCAGTCGGCGGCTAAAACAGGTCGTGCACCGCCACGCCCCGCGACGGGCCGCTATCCGGCCTCTGATCCCCGAAAGCGGCTCAAACCGGGCCGTCTCCTGGCTGTCCGGTGCAAGGGGCGAAAATCGTGGTTCTCGCCACCCGACCGAGGAACAGCAGAAATCGGATCGCGGGCAGTCGGCTGGCTCAAGCTTTCGGGTAAGCTGTTCATGTGGTATGGGAATGCATCGCCAAGGCGTGAGAACCTTGCTGGATCTTAGACTTTTCCGTGGCGACGCGGCCGGGTGGCCTTCGCGCATGTCGACGCTGTTCGGGGTGGGATCGGGCCTCACTTCACCGGCGAGAGCGATCTTGTCCAGGCGATCCGGGAATCGACGCAGCAGAACGTGTCACGCGCCGGTCAACCATTTGCGGCCTTATGCAGACCAGCGGGTTTTGAGCGCAAATCAGGCCACACTGCGCGCCAGCGAGAAAGGCCCTGCCAAAGTCACAAAAATGGTCACAGTGAGAGCCCATTTCTTCTTAAGCTCGCGGCTGGATCCGGTTTAAATAACTGATATCATATAAAAGGTTATGGTGGACGCACTTGGGCTCGAACCAAGGACCCGCTGATTAAGAGTCAGCTGCTCTACCAACTGAGCTATGCGTCCATTTCCGGCGATCTGGCGAGGCGCTTGGTGGCGCGACCGCTGCGGGAGGTGGCCGGTTAGCAGTGTCGCCGCGGGTTGCAAACCCTTTTTTGCGCAAAGCCCATAAAAATTACCAGCGCGTGGTCTGGCGATTGGTGCGGTCGATCGACATCAGGATGCCGAGACACAGCATGAAGGTCATTTGCGACGACCCGCCATTGCTGATCAGCGGCAGCGGCACGCCGACCACTGGCGCCAGGCCCATCACCATCGCCATGTTGATCGCGACATAATAAAAGATCGTCGCGGCGAGCCCGGCGGCGGTCAGGCGGGCGAAGCGCGATTGTGCCTGAAGCGATGCTGCCAAGCCCCATTGCACGATGCCGACAAAGGCGATGATCAGCAACACGCCGCCAACCAGACCCCATTCCTCCATCATCGTCGCCAGCGCGAAATCGGTATGGCCTTCGGGGAGGTAGTCGAGATGGCTCTGGGTGCCGTTGAGAAAGCCCTTGCCGAAGATGCCGCCCGATCCGATCGCAATCTTCGACTGGCTGATGTGATAGCCGATGCCGAGCGGATCGCTTTCGGGATCGAGGAACACCATGATGCGGTTGCGCTGGTAACCGCGCAGCACGAAATTCACGGTGAGCGGCACCGCCGCGCCCAAGGCCAGCGCGCCCCCAATGAACAGACGCAGCGGCACGCCCGCCAGGAACATCACCGTCACCCCGCCAATGGTGATCATCAACGCGGTGCCGAGATCGGGCTGTTTCATTACCAAGGCGGCGGGCACCAGGATCAGCAATGCGGCGGGCCAGATCGCGCCGAAACGCCGCGTCTCATTGGGTGGCAGCATGTCGTAGAATTTCGCGCAGGCCAGCACGATGCACGGCTTCATCAGTTCCGATGGCTGCAACCGGAAGCCGATGCCGAGATCGAGCCAACGCTGCCCACCGCCGCGCACCGCGCCGATCAGCTCCACCAGCACCAGCAGAACGCACAGCACGCCATAGGCCGGCAAAGCGAGGCTGCTCCACGTGGTCTCGCGCACCCGCGACAGCGCGATCGCCCCCGCCAGAAACACGACGAAGCGAATGCCTTGCGAAAGCGCCCAGGGCCGGATGCTGCCGCCCGCCGCCGAATAGAGCACGAACAGGTCGAAGCCGCCGATGGCGATGACCAGCAGCAGGATCCGCCATGGCAATTGCGCCAAGGGGGCCGGGACGAAGTTGAGGCCGCTCATGGCACGTCCCGCTCGGTCGTCCCGTCTTCGGCGACGGTGTTGCCGGGGGCGGCGCTATTGGCGAGGTCTTCCGCCGCAGCGACATCGGCGGCGGAGGCGGCGCGGACGGCGGGGGCATCGGTGGGCGCAGTGGCGTTGAGTTCGGTCTGCGCGCCGACCGCCAGCGGTGGTGCCCCCGCCGCCGCACGATAGGCGGCGGTCTCAGCGGCCATGCGGGTTTTGATATCGCCGCCCCAGGTCGGCTCGGCCTCGGCCAGCGAGGCGAGCGCGCGGTCGCGGTCGAAGAGATAGGTCATGATGTCGCGCGCGATCGCGGGCGTGTCGAGATTGCGAACGGTGTGGCCGCCATGTTCGAGCACCACGGCGATCGCATAGCGCGGCTTGTCGTGCGGTGCGAAACCCTGGAACAGCGCGTGATCGCGCATCTTGAACGGCAGCGCGCCATTCTTCAGCACGCCGCCGGCGCGTTCGGCCATGGTGATGCGGCGGACCTGCGCAGTGCCGGTCTTGCCGGCGAGCTGAACGCCCGGGATCAGCATCCGTGCCGCGCCACCGGTGCCGCCGCCATTGACCACCCCCCACATCGCCTCGTGGATCGTCTGGAGATGGTCCGGCTGGATCGGCAGGGCAGGGGCGTCGGCGTGGACATGGTCGGCAAGGATGCTCGGCTGGAGCGCACGCCCCGAGGCGAGGCGCGAGGCCATCACCGCGAGCTGGAGCGGGTTGGTCAGCACATAGCCCTGGCCGATCGACGCGTTGAGCGAATCGGGAACGGTCCATGGCTGTTTGTAGCGGCGCAGCTTCCAGGCGGTGTCGGGGACGGTGCCGTACCGCTGGCTGTTGAAGGGCAGGTCGAACTTCTGCCCGAGCCCGAGCCTGCGCGCGACCGGCGCGACATGATCGTAGCCGAGCCGCCGGATCATCTCGTAAAAATAGATGTCGCAGCTTTGCATGATCGCGTTCTTGAGGTCGAGCGCGCCGTGCCCGCTCTTCTTGTGGCAGTGGAAGATGCCGGTGCCGACGCGCAACGCCCCCGTACAGACGACGCGATCGGATGCGGGAACGCCCGCGCCGAGCAGGGCGAGGCCGTTCATCGGCTTCACGGTCGAGCCCGGTGGATACAGCCCTTGGAGCACCTTGTTCATCAACGGCACATGGTCGTTGTCCGACAGCATCTTCCATTCGAGATGGCTGATCCCGTCGGAAAAAGTGTTGGGATCATAAGCGGGCATCGATACCATCGCGAGCATCTCGCCGGTCGCCACGTCGATCACCACGACCGAGCCCGACTGCGTGCCGAGCCGCCGCGCGGCATATTCCTGCAGGCCTGCATCGATCGTCAGGCGGGCGTTGGTGCCCGGTTGGTCGGGCTTGGTCGCCAGTTCGGCGACGAGCTTGCCGCGTGCGGTGACCTCGACGCGTTTTTGGCCAGCGACCCCGCGCAGCGTCTTTTCGAGCGTCTTCTCCAGGCCATCCTTGCCCAGCTTGAAACCCGGCGTGACCATCAACGGGTCACGCGTCTGTTTATACTGTTCGGCGGAGGCAGCGCCGACATAGCCGGTCAGATGGGCGACCGCCGCCCCCGCCGGATAACTCCGCGAAAAGCCGCGGGTGGGGGCGACGCCGGGAAGCTCGGGCAGGCGCACGCTGACGGCGGCGAAGCGTTCCCAATCGAGATTCTCCGCCACCTGTACCGGCTGAAACCCGGCGGCGTGCTCCAGATCGGCGACGAGCCGGTCCATCTCCTCGGGCGGCAGCTTCAGGATATCGCGCAGCAACCCCAGCACATGGCCCTTATTTTCGAGCCGGTCGGGGATGATGTCGACGCGAAAGTCGGTGCGGTTGTTGGCGATCGGCACGCCGTGGCGATCGACGATCCAGCCACGCCGGGGCGGCACCAGCGTCATGTTGACGCGGTTGCTTTCGCTGAGCGAGCTGTACCGTGCGTTTTCGGCGATGGCGAGCCAGGCCATGCGTCCGGCGAGCGCGACGCCAACCGCGCCCTGCAAGCCCCCCAGCAGGATCGCGCGGCGCGAAAAGCTGTAGCTTTGCGACGCCTCGGTCACCATGCGCGGCGATTGCGCGAAGGTCGCGCGCTTCATTCCGGCTCCTCGTCGCCCGCCAGCATGGCGCAAATGCGGGCGGCGAGCGGGAAGAGCAGCGTTGCGATCACGATCTGCAGCAGCAGAACGGTGTCGACATGCGCGCCGAGCGGCGCGGCGACGAGGCGCCCCAGGATCAGGCAGAAGGCGACCGACCCGGCAGCAATCAACCAGTCCTGCCAGAAATCACGATAGACGATCCGCTGGTCGATCAAGTCGATCATGAAGAAGCACAGCGTCCAGAACAGCATAGCGGTGCCGAGCGGTTGCCCGCTGATCAGATCATCGAACAACCCCAGCGGAAGCGGGGCCCAGATGCGGAGCGAATCTGGTTTGGTCAGCCGCCAGCCGAGCAGCATCAACAGCCCGAAGGGCGGCAGGATCGGAAAGGTCGCGATGAACGGCCACAGCGTCACCGCCGAGCCGACCACGACCGACAGCGCCGGCACGAAGCGCTGAAAACCGGTTACCGGTGCCTCGTCGAACGGGCCGCGAACCTGGCTCATTTCTTCTTCTTGGGCTTGGCGGGTTTGGGCGTCGGGATCGGCACGGGAATGGGCGGCGGCTCGGGCATGAAGGCGCGCTGCACCAGCGCGTAATCCAGCGTGTCGGCTTGGGCGAAACTGCGCGCGATCGACGCGTCACGGCCACGCCGGAGCACGCGCGCGACAGGAATGTTGGGCGGATAGATGCCGCCGGTGCCCGAGGTCACGAACACGTCGCCCGGCCCGAAATCGGTGGTGGAAAGCGCAACCGACTTTACGTCGATCAACCCGTCGCCGCGCCCGGCGGCGAGCGCTGGCATGCCGTCGCGCGTGCGGCGCACCGGCACCACGCTTTCCGGATCGATCAGCAGCAGCACGCGGGCGCTGTTGGGGCCGGTCTCGAGGACGCGACCGATCAGGCCTTCGGGCCCGCGCACCGGTTGGCCGGTGGCGACGCCTTGCCAGGATCCGGCGTTGAGCACGGCAAAGCGCCGCGTGCTCGAGCCCGTGGAACTGACGAGACGCGCCGCCACCACCGGCTCGGCAATGCGCTCGCGCACCTGGAGCAGCGCCAGCAAGCGGCGGTTGTCATAGGAGAGCGAGCGCGCGCGCATGAACAGCGCGTGCTGGTCGGCCAGTTGCTTGCGCAAGGCGGCATTCTGGCCGCGCACCGCGATATAATCGCCAATCCCGCCCGGGATCGAGCCCAGCCAGTTGCCCACCCCGGAAATCCCTGAAGACACTGGCGTGGTGACCTCCGCCAGGCTGGCGCGGAGCGAGGCGAAGGCGGGCGGATCGAGCGAGGACAAGGCAAGCAGCACCGCGCTGACGATCGCACCCGCCAACGCGACGACATATGCCAGGAAGAAACCGTATTGCGCCCGCCGCGAAAAACCCGGGCGCCGATTGTGTGGCGGCGCCATGCTAACCCCATCCAAAAGCCCGAGGGCCGCCTATAGAAACCGGTCTTCGCCTTACGCGATGTCGCTGTGCCTGAGTAGGGGCTACCCTAGCTGCTCAGGCACAAGGACGTGTCATTTCAGTGCGTCACGCCGAGTGGAGGACACCCCGGAACACCGGATCCTCCAGCGCGCGACCAGTGCCCAGCGCGACGCAGGTCAGCGGATCGTCGGCGATGGTGACGGGCAGGCCGGTCTCATCGCGCAGCACTTCATCGATGCCCTTGAGCAGCGCGCCACCACCGGTGAGCACGATGCCCTGGTCGACGATGTCGGCTGCCAGTTCAGGCGCGGTGTTTTCGAGTGCGATGCGCACGCCCTCGACGATCTGGCCGACGGGCTCGCTCAGCGCCTCGGCGATCTGGCCCTGGTTGATCTGGATTTCCTTCGGCACGCCGTTGACCAGATCGCGACCCTTGACGTGGATCGTCAGGCCGATTCCGTCGAGCGGCGGCTTGGCGACGCCGACTTCCTGCTTGATCCGCTCTGCGGTCGCATCGCCGATCAACAGGTTATGGTTGCGGCGGACATAGGAGACGATCGCTTCGTCCATCTTGTCGCCGCCAACGCGCACCGACGTGGTGTAAGCAAGGCCGCGCAGCGACAGCACGGCGACTTCGGTGGTGCCGCCGCCGATATCGACGACCATGCTGCCGATCGGCTCGGTGACGGGCATGTCAGCGCCGATCGCGGCGGCCATCGGCTCCTCGATCAGCCACACCTGGCTGGCACCCGCGTTCGAGGCGGCGTCACGGATCGCGCGGCGTTCGACCGAGGTCGAACCCGACGGCACGCAGATCACGATTTGCGGCCAGCGCATGAAGCGGCGTTGTCCGCCGTGCACCTTGTGGATGAAGTGCTTGATCATCTGCTCGGCGACATCGATGTCGGCGATGACGCCGTCGCGAAGCGGGCGGATCGCCTGGATGCTGTCGGGGGTCTTGCCCATCATTAGCTTGGCGTCATCGCCCACGGCCTTGACGCGCTTGACGCCATTGAGCGTTTCAACCGCCACCACCGACGGCTCGTTGAGCACGATGCCCTTGCCGCGCAGATAGACGACCGTGTTGGCGGTGCCGAGATCGATGGCCATGTCATGAGAAGAAAAGCGGAAGAGATTCGAGAAAAAGCCCATGGATCGTTCCGTTTCACGCCGGACTTACGGATCTGCCGACAGGTCGCACAAAGGGTCGCGCTTGCGCTTGCAACCGGGGCGTTCAGAGCGGTGTCTCCACGCTCTGATGCTCGGTTGAATGCGGGTCGCGGGATGCCGTCGATTGGGCTAGAGGCTAGGCCATGTCAATACGCCGCCTGCCAGAACATCTCGTCAATCGCATTGCTGCCGGTGAAGTGGTGGAACGACCCGCCAGCGCGTTGAAGGAACTGGTCGAGAATGCGATCGACGCCGGGGCGACGCGCATCGCCGTGCGCCTGGCCGGCGGGGGCACCGATCTGGTCGAAGTGACCGATGACGGGTGCGGCATGACTCCGCCCGATATGGCGCTGGCGCTGGAACGCCATGCCACCTCCAAGCTGCCCGATGAGGCGATCGAAGCGGTCAGCACGCTTGGGTTTAGGGGCGAGGCGTTGCCGTCGATCGCGAGCGTTGCGCGGCTCACGCTGGAAAGCCGCCCGCGCGGCGCGGAAGGCTGGGCGCGGGTGGTCGACAATGGCGTGCTGCTGTCGGAAGGCCCCGCCGCGATTCCACCGGGCACGCGGGTGCGGGTGGAGGCGCTGTTTGAGCGCGTTCCGGCGCGACGCAAGTTCCTGCGCTCGGCGCGCAGTGAGTTCGCGGCGTGCATCGATGTGGTCAAGCGGCTGGCGATGGCGCGGCCCGATATCGGCTTTTCGGTCGAGCATGACGGGCGGCGCTCCTTCGGGGTGAGCGCGGGCGAGAGCTTGCCCGACCGCGTCGCCGCGCTCACCGATCGCGGGCTGGTCGACAATGGCGTCGGCGTCGATTTCGTGCGCGAAGGGATCGGGCTTGGCGGGATCGCCGGACTGCCCACTTTCAACCGCGGCATTGCCGACCACCAATATCTGTTCGTCAACGGGCGCCCGGTGAAGGACCGCTTGCTGATCGGGGCGATTCGCGGTGCCTATGCCGAGATGATGCCGCGCGACCGCCATGCGGTGGTGGCGCTGTTCCTCGACGTACCGCCCGATGCGGTCGACGTGAACGTGCATCCGGCCAAGACCGAAGTGCGCTTCCGCGATCCGGCCTTGGTGCGCGGGCTGATCGTCAGCGGCCTGCGCCGCGCGCTGGATGAAGCGGGGCATCGCAGCCAGCGGGCACCGGAAACGGCGATGGCGGCGTGGCAAAGCGAGCCAGTCGAGCCTCAATCTCCCTCTCCCCACTTGTGGGGAGAGGGAGA